>Ga0070713_100000003_pt1 | contig 245840 bp, 225 predicted proteins | sample LARL82metaG_FD_65465 | JGI IMG/M metagenome (GOLD analysis project Ga0070713, IMG submission 65465) | Corn, switchgrass and miscanthus rhizosphere microbial communities from Kellogg Biological Station, Michigan, USA - LAR L8-2 metaG | ecosystem: Host-associated > Plants > Roots > Rhizosphere... | reverse complement strand
TGAAGAGGTTGAAGGCCGCATTCAAGAACGTGAAGCACGTCAAGCCGCCCGCCAGCCGCGCGGAGTCGGTTGAGCTCTATCTGGTTGCGCTGGGATATCGTGGGGACAAGACCGGCTGATACACACGCATGACCCGCCAGAAAACAAAAGCCCCGCAGTTGCCTGCGGGGCTTTCGCTTAACTCAGAACTGCGCGCGTTACGGCGCGGACTTCAGGCTGATCGCGCCGACGCCGGCCGCGACGTTCAAGCCGCGGTTGCCTTCGACGCTCAAGGGTTGCAGCGCGATGGACTTGTCGAGTCCGCCGATCAGCACGTTGGCGCCGAGGCCGACGCCGACTGTTGCGCTGGCGGTTGCACCGGCATAGTCGCCCTGCAACGCGCCGGCACGAACGTCAGACGAAGGTGCGAACACGCCCCACACCAGCACGCCGCCTTCGGTATATCCGATGTCGACGCCGAACTTGCTGATCGAGCCGACGTAGTGCTCGCTGGAATGGTTACTCGGACGATAGGTGCAATGCAGGTCCTTGGAGGACCCGAACACAAAGCCCCAGCCGCTGGCGACGTTGCAAGTCAGCGTACCGACTTTCACGCCGTGCGGTGCCGCATCGGCCGTTCCGGCCAGAGCCACGGCACCGATCGCCAGGGCAGCTGCGCCGAGCATCAAGCGAAAATTCTTCTGCATGTCGAATTTCTCCTATTTCGTACGGTCAATGTGAGGTGTGAGGCGAAGGGCATAGCCCGCCCAGCAACCCGAGGAAACCATATTCTACAGCGTAGGGAGCCGATTTGTGACCCTGATTCGTGACAAATCAGCCTTTTTTTGGCGTCTTGCGGAATCAGCCCTGCGCTGCTAAAGGCTCGGCGCTCCAAACCAGATGGAGCGGCCGCACATGACCATCCGCGAAGCTTTAACCTTCGACGATGTGCTCCTGGTGCCGGCAGCCTCCGAAGTCCTTCCCAGCCAAGTCGATACCAAAACCAGGCTCACCAAGACCGTAGAGCTCGGAATTCCCTTGATTTCCGCGGCGATGGACACCGTCACCGAGGCGGGTCTCGCCATCGCCATGGCCCAGGCCGGCGGCATGGGCGTGATCCATAAGAATCTCACGAACGAGGAGCAGGCCGAGCAGGTCCGCCGCGTCAAGCGATTCGAGAGCGGCATGGTCGTCAATCCGGTGACCATCGCACCCGACGCGACACTGGCCGATGCGCTGGCCTTGATGGAGCGCTACCGCATCTCGGGCATTCCGGTGGTGGAGGGCGCCAACGGCAAAGGCGCCGGCAAGCTCGTCGGCATTCTCACCAATCGCGACGTCCGCTTCGCCAACGAGCCGCGCCAGCCGGTGCGCGAGCTGATGACCAAGGACAAGCTCATCACCGTGCGCGAAGGCGTCAAGCCCGACGAAGCCAAGCGCCTTCTGCACCAACATCGCATCGAGAAAATTCTCGTCGTCGACGACGCCTATCGCTGCGTCGGTCTCATCACCGTCAAGGACATCGAGAAGGCGCAGAAGTATCCGAACGCCTGCAAGGACGAGCGCGGCCGCTTGCGCGTCGCGGCCGCGACGGGCGTCGGTGCCGATGGCCTGGCGCGCGCCATGGCTCTGATCGAAGCAGAATGCGACGTCATCATGGTCGACACGGCGCATGGGCATTCCAAGGGCGTGCTCGACGCGGTTCGGCGTATCAAGAAGGAATCGAACTACACGCAGGTTGTGGGCGGAAACGTTGCGACGGCGGACGGCGCGAAGGCTCTGATCGACGCCGGCGCGGACGCGGTGAAAGTCGGCATCGGTCCGGGCTCGATCTGCACCACGCGCATCGTCGCCGGCGTCGGCGTGCCGCAACTCACTGCCATCATGGACGCGGTATCGGCGGCTCAGAAAGCCGGCGTGCCGGTGATCGCCGACGGCGGCATCAAATATTCCGGCGATCTCGCCAAGGCCATCGCCGCCGGCGCGCATGTCGCGATGGTCGGATCGCTTCTCGCCGGCACCGAAGAAGCACCCGGCGAGGTCTTTCTCTACCAAGGTCGCTCCTACAAGGGCTATCGCGGCATGGGTTCCTTGGGCGCGATGGCACGCGGTTCCGCCGACCGCTACTTCCAGGCCGAAGTCAGCGACGTCCTGAAGCTCGTGCCCGAAGGCGTGGAAGGGCAGGTCGCCTACAAGGGACCGGTCGCGACCGTGGTGCATCAAATCATCGGCGGCTTGCGCGCCGCCATGGGCTACACCGGCTGCAAGACCATCGCCGACTTCCACAAGCGCGCCGAGTTCGTACGCATCACTGGCGCGGGCTTGCGCGAAAGCCATGTTCACGACATCGCCGTGACGCGCGAAGCCCCGAACTATCCGGGTGGGCAGTGAGGAGGGCGGCGCTCCGTCCTATTTGCTCCAGAAACTCATTGTCATGGCCCGCCGGAGTGCGGGCCACCCAGTTGGGCCGGGACGATGACGATCTCGTTCATGCTGCGATTAATTCTTCGAACTACGGGCCGCGTCACCTGGGTGGCCCGCATTTGCGGGCCATGACACCGAGGTTGTCGTCACCGCCGCTCAACTCCTTTTCTGCGCCCGTTGACACGGGCGCGATGGGTGGCCGCCGACTTGCAATCCGACCGCGCTCCCGCGCGGATCGGGGTGGCGGCCATGACGCAGGAGCAGGCGCATGATCGCCGAGCTTCTCCTCATCGTGTCCGTCGCCTTCGCTGCCACCATGCTCGGCGGCGTGTTCGCGCTGCGCTTCCGCGACCGGTTGCATCTCATCCTCGGCTTCTCTGCGGGCGCCGTCGTCGCCGTGGCTCTGTTCGATCTCTTGCCGGAAGCGCTGTCATCCGGCGCGTCTTACGGACCCGGTACGATTTCGCTTTTCCTCGCCGCCGGCTTTCTCGCCTATCTCATCCTCGACCGGCTCATCCTCATTCATCCCCACGACCACGGTGACGGCCACAATCACGGCGAAATCTCGGCGCGCGGCATCGCCGGCGCGCTCACGCTCTCGACCCACAGTGTCTTCGACGGCATCGCCATCGGCATCGGCTTCCAGGCTTCGCCCAGCGTCGGCCTCGTCATCGCGGCCGCGGTGATCGCGCACGACTTTTCCGACGGCATCAACACGGTGAGCTTCATCGTCCGAGGCGGCGGCAGTTGGCAGCGCGCGCTGCCCTGGCTCCTCGCCGATGCCGTGGCGCCCGTGCTCGGCGCGCTCTCGACGTTGCTGTTCAGGATTCCCGAGCCTGACATCGGTCCGGTGCTCGCCGTGTTCGCCGGCTCGTTTCTCTATCTCGGTGCCTCCGATCTCATCCCGGAAAGCCATCATCAGCATCCGCGCGCCGCGACGACGCTGATGACGCTGCTCGGTGCGGCGGTGATTTTCGTCGCTGTCAGGGCATCAGGCCTGTGAGGCCGGCTGCCCGCCTGCAAATGGCCATCGAGATTCTGGACGCGCTCGCGTGCACGGACCAGCCGCTAGACCGCTTCCTGCGCGATTGGTTCCGCACCCGCCGCTTCGCAGGTTCGAAAGATCGCGCGGCGATCGCCGAGCGCGTCTTCGATATCGTGCGCCATCGCGCATCCTATGGCTGGCGCATGGGGTGCGAGATGCCGCGCGCGCTCGCGATCGCTTCGCTACTGAAGGACGGCGAAGCGCCCGACACATATTTCTGCGGCGAAGGTTATGGTCCTTCTGCTTTGGATGACGCCGAACGCCAAGCTATCGCAGCGCCGCCCGACGGCGACCCACTGCTCTCTGTGCAAGGCGAATTCCCACAATTCTTGGAGCCGGAGCTGACGCGCGCCTTCGGTGCCGATCTGCTGGCCGAGATGCAGTCGTTGCAGGCGAGGGCGCCGGTCGACCTGCGCGTCAATACGTTGAAGCGCAGTCGCGACGAAGTACTCGAAGAGCTGCACAGCGGTGGCTTTGTTGGGGCAGAAGCCACGCCTTTTTCGCCGGTCGGACTCCGTTTCGCTTCGGCGTCGGCCGCACTGGGGACGAGTACGCTGTTCGAGAGCGGCGCCTTCGAGTTCCAGGATGAAGCGGCGCAGATCGCGGCGCTGTTGTGCGCCGCAAAGCCTGGCGAGCGCGTCCTCGACATCGCGGCCGGTGCGGGCGGGAAGTCGCTGGCGCTCGCCGCGTTGATGCAGAACAAGGGCGAGATCGTTGCTTGCGACATCCGCCAGACGGCGCTGCAGCAGCTCGCACTGCGTGCCACGCGCGCCGGCGCCGGCATCATCCGCACGCATCTTTCAAATCCCGATCCACCCGAAGGTTTGTTCGACGCCGTGCTGGTCGATGCGCCGTGCAGCGGTACAGGGACTTGGCGCCGCCAGCCGGAACAGCGCTGGCGGTTGACGCCGGAGACTCTCGCCGCGCGCATGGCGACGCAGGACGCCTTGATCGACGATGCCGCGGTACGCGTGCGCGCGGGTGGACGGCTCATCTATGCGACCTGTTCCGTACTGCCTTGCGAGAATGAGGACCGCATCGCAGCGTTCCTCGCGCGTCATGCGGAATTCACCGTCCGGCCGTGCGCCGACCTGTGGCGCGAATCGGTTGACACTACAGTTCCCAAGGGTATGGCGCGCTTCTTCAAGGCGTCGCCGCGCACGACGGGAACCGATGGCTTTTTCACCTGCGTGATGGAGAGGACGACATGATTCGGGGAAGTTGTGCCTGTGGCGCGGTGCGCTTCGAAATCGACAAGGTGAGGGCGCTCACCACCTGTCATTGCAGCATCTGCCGCAAGCTCAGCGGCTCCGCCTTCGGCACCTATGCGCATGTCGATGCCGACAAATTCCGCTTCCTCGCGGGCGAAGACATGCTCGCCGAGTATGAGTCGACGCCGGGCAGCATCCGCAAGCGCTGCAAGGTCTGCGGTTGCAACGCGCCGGGCAAGGCGCCGTATCTTCCGACCGTCAGCATCCCGGCCGGACTACTCGACGACGATCCGGGCGTGCGCCCCATGCTGCATGTCTTCACCTCGTCGCGCGCACCTTGGTGGACGATCAGCGACGATCTTCCACAACATGAGAAATGGGTCCCGGGTTATGAACCGAAGAAATCCTGAGCGCTGGACAAGCGCTAGCGGTCCGATTCCAACATTCGCACCCCGCGAGCGCCGGGCATTATTGCGAATGTTGGAATCAAAGGACCGCTAGCCATTATAGGATTCTAGTGGAGTTTCGGCTTTGACATTCGCTTTCGGTGTTTGCGCCAACTAGGGTAGCGAGTGTCAAAGCCACTCCACTAGGGAGGTAATCAGTAAACCCATCATGGCAGCTCCCGTTCTCGTCATCGATTTCGGTTCGCAGGTCACCCAGCTGATTGCACGTCGCGTGCGCGAAGCGGGCGTCTATTGCGAAATCGTGCCTTACGACAAGGCGGAGAATGCGCTGGCCGAGGGAACGCCGCAGGCGATCATCCTTTCCGGCGGTCCGGCCAGCGTCGCCGAAACGCACACGCCCCGCGCGCCGCAGAAAGTTTTCGCGCTCGGCGTTCCCGTGCTCGGCATCTGCTATGGCGAGATGACGATGTGCGAACAGCTCGGCGGCAAGGTCGAGACCGGCCATCACCGAGAGTTCGGCCGCGCCGACATTCTGGTCGCGCTGGATTCGCGTCTGCTCGACGGTATCGCCAAGGCCGGCGACTCCGAACCGGTGTGGATGAACCACGGGGACAAGATCACCGCCATTCCGCCGGGCTTCGAGGTCGTCGCGACGTCGGATAATTCGCCCTACGCTGTGATCGCCGACGAAAAGCGCAAGCTCTACGGCATCCAGTTCCATCCCGAAGTCGTGCATACGCCGCATGGCGCGCTGATGATCGCGAATTTCGTCACCAAGATCGCCGGCATCAAACCTACCTGGAGCATGGGCGCGTTCCGCAAGGCCGAGATCGAGAAGATTCGCCGTCAGGTCGGCAAGAGCAAAGTGATCTGCGGCCTTTCGGGTGGAGTCGACTCCTCGGTCGCGGCGGTGCTTATCCATGAAGCGATCGGCGACCAGCTGACCTGCATCTTCGTCGATACCGGCTTGATGCGGCGAGGGGAGGCGGACGAAGTCGTCTCGCTCTTCCGCGGCCACTACAACATCCCGCTGATCCATTCGGATGCGTCCGAACTCTTCCTCTCCCGTCTTGCCGGCGTCGAGGATCCGGAGAAGAAGCGCAAGATCATCGGCGCCAGCTTTATCGAAGTGTTCGAGGCAGAAGCGCACAAGGTCGGTGGCGCCGAATTCCTGGCGCAAGGCACGCTCTATCCCGACGTGATCGAGAGTGTCTCGGCGACTGGCGGACCGTCGGTCACGATCAAGTCGCATCACAATGTCGGCGGTTTGCCCGACAAGATGAAGCTGAAGCTGGTCGAACCGTTGCGCGAACTTTTCAAGGACGAGGTGCGCGTGCTCGGCCGCGAACTCGGACTGCCGGCGGCCTTCGTCGGACGTCATCCGTTCCCCGGACCAGGCCTCGCCATCCGCGTTCCCGGCGAGATCACGCGCGAAAAGCTCGACATCCTGCGCCAGGCCGACACCATCTATCTCGACGAAATCCGCAAAGCCGGACTTTATGACGTGATCTGGCAGGCCTTCGCGGTGCTCCTGCCGGTGCGAACCGTGGGCGTGATGGGCGATGCGCGCACCTATGATCATGTCTGTGCGCTGCGCGCCGTCACCTCGTCCGACGGTATGACGGCGGATTACTATCCGTTCGAGCACAGCTTCCTGGCGCGCGCGTCGACGCGCATCGTGAACGAGGTGCGCGGCATCAACCGCGTCGTCTACGACATCACCTCGAAGCCGCCCGGCACGATCGAGTGGGAGTAGCCGAAAGGAGCGACCAATGAGTTTCTGGGTTCGCCAAACGCATCGCTGGTTGTCGATCCTCTTCACACTGACCGTGATCACGAACTTCGCGGTGATGGCGGTAAGGCCGCCGCCGCCCTGGATCGTCTATTCGCCGCTGCCGCCGCTCTTCTTGATGCTGCTCACGGGCCTGTACATGTTCGTGCTGCCCTATGTGACGAGGCGCGCAACGCAGTGAGAAAGGGTTCCAGCATCGCTTACAACGTCACTCCAAGCATGGGAGCATGTCTAGGCGCCCCAGCCTTCAGCACCCGTTAACCCGCCACGGCTGTAATCCGAACTGACATCACGGAGGCGGGAGCGCCATGAGTCTATTGCAGACGATCGAAGCCGCATGGCGCTGGCGCGGCATTGCGCCGGCAGAGGTGGTCGCGCAGAACCAGTTCGGAAACGTCATCGTACGAACGGCGGCAAACAGGTTTTGGCGCATCATGCCGGAAGAGCTGAGCGCCGAGCCTGTCGCTGAGTCCGCCGCCGACTTTCACAAACTCTGGTCCGATTCGAACTTTCTCGAGGACTGGAACATGACTCTTCTGGTGGAGATGGCACAGAACAAGCTCGGCGCGGTTCCGGAAGGGCGGTGCTATTGCCTCAAGATTCCCGGCGTGCTCGGCGGCGAATATGCAGCGGCCAACATGGGAACGATCACAATCGAAGAATTGCTCGCCGCAGCAGGCGACATGGCGCGCCAGATCGCCGAGGTGCCTGACGGCGGGCAGGTCAAGCTAGTCGTCAAAAGATAGACGCGGTTTTTGCGCGCCAGCACGCGCTCATCGTCTCGCAACCTGAAACGGATCGATGATCCGCAGCCCCTCTGCCAGCTTCATCCCGTGCTGCATGTCCTCGGACCACAGCGTGTCGCAGCCGGCATGAAGCGCCGCGGCGGCGATGAGGCCGTCGTAGACGGAAAAACCGTACCGTTCCGCTAGCTTCAATCCGGTTTCATGGGTCTCAACCGTCAGTGCGTGGACGGTGAGTACGCTGCGCAGCGTGCTCAGGAACGCGCGCGTCTCGCTCCAAGACAGCTTCATCTTGCGCCTGGCGACGCTGGCAATTTCGTTCAGCACCTGAACGCTGACCGTGCCGCCCGCCGCAATAGTCCTCTCCGCCCGGTCGGCTTTTTCGGTGTTATCGGATGCGAGGTAAAGAAGGACGTTCGTGTCGAAGAAGCTAGCGGGCATTCGCCTCGTCTCGGTCGAATTTGAAGTCGGCAGGAAGTCGGCCGCGGAAAGCGCGCAGTCGCTTCAAGAGCACGTCGTGTCCGGGCTTGTGCGCGACGCCCCAGTGCCGGGCATCAACGGCATGGATCTCGATTTCATCGCCTTCCTTGAGCTTCAGCGCCTTCGTCAAGGCAGCGGGAAGGCGGACCGCCAGGCTGTTTCCCCACTTTGCGACCTGCATGCACCCGAATCCTTATGGATATACATTGTACCAATAGTATATCCAAACGACGTGGCGGTCAAGTTCTAGCTTCTCACGCCTTCCCGCCGTCCTGCCATTCGCCTTCCGGCAAGCGCCAATAGACGCGGTCCTTGCGCGCCAGCATATGGTGACCGACGAGCTCGCGGCGCAGCGTCGCGCTGTCCCAGTGATGCGCCTGGATCGCCTCGTTGACCTCGGCTTCGCGATAGCGTCGGCCCACCACGAAATCGCGCATCAGCCAGCGCAGAATAATTGTGCGCTTCTTTCGGCTCGCGGGAATGGATTTGAGCGTTCCGTCCTCGGCGACGAAGTTCTTCAGCACCTTGGCGTCGAACGTCTCGGCCATCTTCGTTTCGTGCATGGGCTTCAGCACGCTGCGGGCCAGGCGCTCGAGCGCCTCCTTGTCGAGCGCGTGCCAGCGCGTCGTGCCTTCCGCACGCGCGGTGACGAGGCCTTGCGCCTTCAGGATCGCGAGGTGATGCGACACCGTCGGCTCCTTGAGATCGAGCGCGCGGGCCAGCTCCTGCACGCTACGTTCGCGCGCCGTCAAAAGTCCCACGATGCTGAGCCGGCTTTCGTCGGCCATCGCCTTGAAGAAATCGAGCAGGGTGTCGGACATGGCGGCTTCCTTTCACCTCCATCTAATTAGATACTCATCGAAGTTAAAGGGGAGCAGGCAGCAACGTAAAGCGAAAATTCTGGCGTCGGGGCTTGTAATTACGAATATTATCCTATATTAGGATGATATTACCGAACATGATTGGAAAAAATGACAGATTCCACAGAAAGAGCGGCCGTCAGCGGCCGAAACAAGAAAGTCACCGTCGCCGAGGCCTTCTCTCCTCCCCCTCCTGACGAACTCCGGCGCGAGGCCATGCAACACCTTCTCGATCACCTCGAGAGTGGTGCTTCGCTCGTCTCGCGCTGCGAGGACTTGGTGGCGTCCCAGCCGGGGGAAAGAACCGGCGCAATCAACGCGGCCGCACGCGTCCTCCTCGCCAACGCCAAGGTCGCGGATGCGCTCTCGCGCATCGCCCAGGTGGAGCAGCGTAAACGCTCTGTCGTGCTCCATCTTCAGGACGACCGGCCCACGCGCGAGGAATTGATCCGCGAAATCGAGGAGGAAAACGCGCAATCCGGTGAGGATCCCGTCGCCAAGTTGGAGCGCCGGCTCAACGAACTTCTTGAACGCGAAGAAGCGGCCAAGAAACGCATGGCGCAACCGCTTCCTGCCCGACTCCTTCGGAAAGACGAACCGTCAACGGAGACTCCGACCGACGCTCCAATTGCAGATGAAGTCGACGATATGGACGATGACAGCTAGACGCGGCGCGCCAAACGGCAACTGCAACGCCTTTCGCCACGGCAAATATTCGCGCGAAAGGCTGCAGCTTTATGCGGATATCCGCGCGCATATTCGCCGGGGCAGAACGCTCACAGCCCATTACCGCGCTCGCGCGGCAAGGGAGGGAACGTCGAGGCGACTGACGCACACGCGCGTCATCCGTATTCGCATGCGACTTTCAGACCTGGCTGAGATCGACCAGTTCGCTCTGTCTGACGGTGTGGACCGCGAAACGCGCGCGGTATTCCGCCGGGGTCATGCCCGTCAGCCGCTTGAACACCATGCGGAAAAACGACACGTCGAGGTAACCGACCGCCGTCGCGATGCTTTGCACCGGCGTGGAATCGCGCTCCAGCATGGCCTTGGCGGTCTCGACGCGCACCGCCTGGAGATAGGCGGCGGGAACGCGCCCCGTCGCGGCCTTGAAGCGCCGGAGGAAGGTGCGTTCGCTCATGCCAGCGCGGCCGGCGAGATATTCGTTGCTGAGCGGCTCGCAAAACCGCTCCTTCAGTTCGGATTCGACCGCGCGGATGCGATCGTCGTCATGGGCGGGCGAGAGCGGCAGGACGGCGTAGCCGGACTGATGCGTGCGCGGCATCGACAGCAGAAGCGACTTCGCCGTCTGCACGGCGACTTCGTGCCCACACAGTTTCTCGACCAGGTAGAGACTGACATCGGCCGCCGCCGTTACTCCGCCGCTGCACAAAAGCCGATTGTCTTCGGTGACGAAGAGATCGCTGCACCACTCGACCTTGGGATAGCGGCGGGCGAACTCCGCGCTCAGCGCCCAATGCGTGGTCGCGCGCCGCCCGTCGAGCAATCCGGTTTCGGCGAGATACATCGCGCCCATGCACACGCCGGCAAGATAGGCGCCGGCCTGATGATGCTTCTTCAGCCAAGGCACGAGAGCGCTGTTCGCGACGAGCTTCTCGTCGATGGTGAGACCCGAAGTCGGAACGACGACGATGTCGGAGCGCTCGACGTCGGCGATGCCGCATTGCGGCGTCATCATCAGGCCGGCATAGGGCGCACGCACGGGCCGCCCGTCGATGGACACCGTGGTGACGCGAAAGCGCGGCTCGGGATGTTCGCCCTTGAGCTCGCGCCACAAGGCGCCCGCCGAGTGGAACACCTCGATCGGCATGAGCGCGGTCGAGGCATAGCCGTCGTCGAACAGGACTACCGTGACATCAAGCATGGCGTTCCCCAGGCGCGCCGTTTCTTAGGCCCGCGCCGTTGTCGGGTCGATCATCGTCGGCACCTCGGTGATCGTCGTCGCCGGAAAGCCGGACAGACGCGCATGTTCGCGGATCGCGCTCTCGTCTTCGGCGAGATAGACGCAGAACGTCTTGTCCTTGGCAACGTAGGAGTGTTCCCACTGCACTTTTGGCGCGAGCTTGGCGAGCGCCGAATTGGAGATTTCCGCGGCGCCCGTCAATTCCGGGGGCGTCATCGTACCGATGTTTTTGATGGCACGCTCGATGATGAAACGTTTAAGCACGTGAATCTCCTTTATGGGGTTGGGGGCTTGAGGCGCGCAAGAAACCACGGCTACCCAAAGCAGGTAAGCATGCGGATTGCCAATGTGCAGGGACGAATCCGCCATTTGGCACCCCAGCATGACCGCTTTGCCGGCGACGCATGGCGCGACTATTCCGTACACGGAGTAACATTGTCCAACACAACTTGCATGGGCAATTGTTGTCATGGCCCTCCGGAGCGCGGGCCACCCAGGTCGTTGAGAGTCGAGAGGGCGAAAATTCGAGCGCAGCAGAATTCTGTCGACATAACGCCCTTTCAACTGGGTGGCCCGCACTCCGGCGGGCCATGACAAAGGAGAAAGGTCAACGAAAATGGTGCGCATGACATGGGAAAAGAGCGGAATTATCCTGTGATCAACTTGCGAGTCGGCCTTGTAAGCCTTGCTCTCGCACGGAACTCCCGCTTGATTCGGTTTCCGCGATAGAGCGGCCACCAAAAGCAGAAACATGGAACAGGAAGCCTATCGCCACGTCCCCTATGATGTCGAAGTCGAGCAGGCGCTGCTCGGCGCCATCTTGGTCGATAACCAAGCGCTCGAGCGCGTCGGTTCGATCCTGAAGGCGGACGACTTCTACGATCCGCTGCATCAGCGCATCTTCGAAGTGATGCTGACGTCGAGCGAACGCGGCGGCATGATCCTGACCCCGCTGACGCTGCACGCGGCGATGAAGGCGGATCCCGGACTGATGGAGGTCGGCGGCCACGCCTATCTCGCAGGCCTCGTCCAGGCGGCTCCGGCTCTGCCGAACGTGCGCGACTTCGCGCGCATCCTGCACGATCTTGCCGTGCGTCGTTCGCTGATCCGGATCGGCGAAGACATCGTGAACACGGCCTTTGAAGCGCCGCACGACAAGCCGCCGAAAGACCAGATCGAAGACGCGGAAAAGGCGCTCTATCGCGTGAGCGAAAGCTCGAAATACGGCGCCGGGCCGATCGATTTCGCCGAGGCGCTGCAGCGCACGGTCGAGTTGGCCGAAAAGGCGCAGGCGCGCGGCGGGCGGATTTCCGGGCTGATTACCGGCTTTTCCGACATCGATTCGCTGCTCGGCGGGCTTCAGCCGTCCGACCTCATCATCGTCGCCGGCCGTCCGGGCATGGGAAAGACCTCGCTCGCCACCAACATCGCCTTTCACACCTGCCGCGCCTATGTGCAGGACATGGAGAGCGGCGCGGACGTGCCGCGGGGCGCGCCGGTGCTTTTCTTCTCGCTCGAAATGGCGGCGCAGCAGCTCTCGGCGCGCATTCTCTCCGAGCAGACCGAGATCGAGATGTGGAAGATCCGCAACGGCAAGTTTTCCGAGAGCGAGTGGGAGAAGTTCGTGCTCGCGATGCAGGATCTCTCCACGCTGCCGCTCTATATCGACGACACCGGCGGTATCTCCATCGCGCAGATCGCAGCGCGGGCGCGGCGGCTGAAGCGGGAGAAGAATATCGGCTGCATCATGATCGATCACATCCAGCTCGTCGCCGGCTCCGGCCGGCCCGAGAACCGGGTGCAGGAGATCACCGAGATCTCCAAGGCGCTGAAGGTGCTTGCCAAGGATCTCGACGTGCCGGTGATCGCTTTGTCGCAACTCTCGCGCGGCGTCGACAGCCGCGACGACAAGCGGCCGGTGTTGTCGGACCTGCGCGAGTCAGGCTCGATCGAGCAGGACGCCGACGTCGTGATGTTCGTTTATCGCGAGGAGTATTACCTGAAGTCGCGCGAACCCGATCCGGGCTCGGCGGATCACGGAAAGTGGCTGGAGAAATGCGAACGCGCCCATCGTCGCGCCGAGATTCTCGTGGAAAAGCACCGCCATGGCGCCACCAACAAGATCGAGCTCTTCTTCGACGACCGCTTCACGCGGTTCTCGAATCTCGCAACGGAGGATTCAATCCGAAACTAGCGGCGCGGACGCGGTGACTGGCTCGTCGACCCGCACCAGCGTGGATTCCTGTCGCGCCCAGCGCATGATCTGGGCGGGCAAGAGACGCAGTTCGAAATAGGCACGCACGATTTCACGCTTCACATAGTGCCAGTCGAAGCGCCGAAGCCCGATACGCCACTCCTCGATATCGGTGCGACCGCCAAGCGTTGGGCTCTGATGCGCAATCGCGGGCGTCATCTGGTGCGGACGGAGACGTTCGGCGAGCGGCGAATTGTTGAGGTTGAAGAGCAGATGATCGACGGGAAGCCACCAGCAATCGACCTGTTCATTGAGCGTCAATGCGGCGCGGCGCGACATGATGTAGGCTGCAGCTCCCGTATGTCGCGAACGCAGCCGGCCGATCTTGCGGCCATTGCCGATGTCGACGCGCTCGTCGATCAGGACGCGCTGGCTCGGCGGGCCATAACGCTCAAGCTTCAGGAGATCGACACCGGGAGGTATCCAGGCGTCGTCGCGAAGGAGCGGCGCGGCGGTCGCGTCGATGGCGACATCGTCTTCCAGGATGACGGCATGGGACTCGCCGGAGCGTGCGAAGGCCTGCCAGGCGAGCGCATGGCTCAGCGCGCAGCACTTGTCGCCTTTGGGAATGACACCGAGCGGACCATCGTCTCTGAACTGGCGCGCAAGCTCGGCATCGGCGATCGAGCGGGCGTCCAGCGCATCGACGCGCTCGAACGGAATGCCGAGCGCGTTCAGCTGGTCTGTCATCTTGCGCAGGCGGTCGCTCCTGCGCTCGAGATTGATCAGATACGCCCGCATGCCCCCTCGTTTTGCTGCTGACTGATGCGATGTAAATTGAACTACATGTACGCCATATTCCTTCCGTTTGCTTGCGACAATGTGTGGAGCGCGTTCACATTGCGACAAACAGAGACAAAATTCTTCAGTGATTACAATGACAACTTAATTGCGCGCAGCTTGGACATGAACTGGCGGGCAGGCGCCTGCGGCCTTGCCGGCTATCGACCTTTCCACCCTGGAGGACTGACTTAGGAGGATGGGCGGGCGACGTGAAATCCTTCGGGCCGCTGTCCTGGCGGCGCGGCGAGCCGAGCGAATCAGCATTGCGTCGCCCTCGGACTTCGCGCTCGACACGGCGCAGCCCATCGAGCGTAGCGAGGCCTCCAGCATGGCCTTGCTGCCCTATTGTCTCGACTTCGTGCGCCGCCGTTCGCTCTATGTCGGTGGCGTGGACAGGCGCGAAGCGCAGGGGGCGCCCTTCTACTACTTGCATCTTCGGCGCAGCGCGCGATTCGTGGTGACTATTCCTTGGGAAAAGGGCGCGCTATCACCGAATGATGTGAGAGCTCCGATATTGCTGTTCTCGCCTGGTCGCTGCGGCTCGACATTGCTGAGCCGCATCCTGTTCGAAGCGGGGATCGCCAACGTGTCCGAGCCCGATTTCTATACGCAGGCGACGTCGGGGTGGGCTGCGCGCGGGTTCAACCCGCTGCGTTCCGCCATGCGGCGCGCCGTTCTTGCGATGGGCGGCGATCTCTGCGCCGCGCTTTCGTCATCCGGTCCCATCGTCGCCAAGCTGCGGGCGGAGTCCTGTCGCGCGCCGGCCGTTGTGACGGATCCGCGCGAACGACGCGTCCTCTTTATGACTCGGGCGTTCGCAGACTGGGCGCGCTCGACCGAAAGGAACTTTCGAAATGCGCCGTCGAAAATGATCGGGAAATATTTTACGGCGCTTTCTTGCTACGATTTCCTGCGGCGAAGCTCAGATTGTCACCTCATTCGTTACGAGGATCTGATGGCCGATCCGCACGCAGCGTGCCAAAAGCTCGCGACGTTCCTTGGACGCGACATCTCGCCCAACGCGATCGACGCGGCCATGAAAAAAGATTCACAAGAAGGTACGCCGCTGGCCCAGGGCAGGCGCGACGAAAGGCCTGATTCCGAACGGCGGCTGGCGAAAACGCTGGCGCTATGGAATTCTGATAAAGTGAAGAGGATGCGCGGACGCCTTGACGCGGCCAGCCAGATTTAGAACGGACGTGTCCTCACGCTCCGCCCATGAGATTGAAATCGGCGTGACGGATACCCCGGTCGCAAGCGAACCAGCGGACTTCTCCTTCGTGTTGGCGGAGCGTGGTCGGCTAGAAGCATTCACACGCGAGCGCAACATGCGCCGCGCCATCGTCACACTGCTCGTTGTCGCGCTGCACATTCTGATGATTTCGGTCCTCATCGTCAGCAGTCGAATTCCGCTCACGCAGCACATTCGCACAACAATTCCGGAGGCGATTTTGTGGTTTGTGTTTCCGCCCAAGCCGGTCGAACCAACGCTCATCCGTCCCGAATTGCCGCAGGCGCCGGTTCCGGAATATTCCGCACCCATCACCCTGCCGCCGATTGTGGCCCGCCCGTTGGCGGCGCCGCCGAGCGAGGGCTTGCTGGGCGTCGGCCGTTCGCTCGCCTGCGGCGCATCGATCTACGAGTATTTGTCGCCGATGCAGCGCGAGGAATGCCTGCGCCATCCCTGGCATTTCGTGAAGCGTTCGGACGGAACGATCGTGCTGGACGTGCCTAAGCCGGTCGAGACTCAGTCCACGACGATCGACATCATTCGCCATGAGCAGGAAACCGCTCCGCCGTGCCCGGTTCTGTCCAACGTGCCCTGTCTCGGAAAGGTCATGCACGGCGATCCGAGTGGCGGCGCACCCAAGCCATTCTAAGCCCATGCAGACCTTTGACGGGGCGACGGCCCACCGGCATTGTCCGGCCATGAAGCAACCGGACTTTCAAGCGGCGCGCCTCACCGTGCGCTTGGGCGCCGTCGTGTCGAACTTTCGCGTCTGCCAGCGCCTGGCAGGTCCCGCGGCGGTCGCCGCCGTCGTGAAGGCGGACGCTTATGGTTTGGGCGCTCGACACGTCTCAGAGGCGCTGTCGCGCGCCGGCTGCGACACGTTCTTTGTCGCGCGGGCGGAAGAAGGCGTTGCACTTCGCCCGGTCGTGCCGCACGCGCGTATCTTCGTTCTCGATGGGGCCGTCGCCGACACTGTGCCGGCGCTCATCAGCCACCGCCTGACGCCGATCTTGAACTCTCTGGCACAGATCGCTGCCTGGCGTGCCGCCGCCAAAGAAACGCGCACGATTCTCGATTGTGCCATTCACATCGACACAGGCATGAACCGGTTGGGGCTTGGCGGCGAGGAGTTGTCGCTTCTTGCCGCGGAATGGACGAAGCGCACCGCGGGATTGAGGCCCGTGCTCGTCATGAGCCATCTCGCGTGTGCCGATGATCCCGAATCGAAAATGAACGGCATGCAGCTGGAGCGCTTTCGCACCGCGTTGGCGATGTTGTCGCCGATGCCGGCGAGCCTTGCATCATCCGGTGGCGTACTGCTCGGAAAGGCGTACGCCTTCGATCTGGTGCGGCCGGGAATCGGACTCTGTGGCGGCAACATCCAGAACATGCCGGTCAATCCGTTCTCGGTAGCCGCGCTCTTGACCGCGCGCATCCTGCAGCTCCGCCGCGTTGACAGTGGGGGGAGCGTTGGCTACGGAGCCACCTTCGTGACGAAGCGGCCAAGCGTGCTCGCAACGGTCGCTCTGGGATATGCGGACGGTTTGATGCGCGCCATCGGCAATCGTGGACATGCGGCGATCGGCGGTGCTCGCGCGCCGGTCTTGGGCCGCGTGTCGATGGATCTGACCACGCTCGACGTCACGGATATCCCAACCAAGCATCTTTCACCCGATGCGGAGGCAGAATTTTTCGGCGACACGATTTCGCTCGAAGATGCCGCGCGCGCCGGCGGTACGGCGTCCTATGAAATCCTGGCATCGATCACACCGCGCGTTCCGCGGCACTATGTGGAAAGCTCCGCATGAACATCTTCGCCCCGATCGGCCGCGCGTTCCTTGCCATGCTCGCCCAAATCGGCAGCCTGACGGTGTTTACGCTCTCCTCTGTCTCGAGCTGCTTCCGCCCGCCGATCTATTGGCTGCACATCCTGCGTCAGATCATGCGCATCGGATATTTTTCGCTTCCCGTTGTGGGACTGACGGCCTTCTTCACCGGTGGCGTGCTCGCGCTGCAGATCTATATCGGCGGCAACCGTTATGGCGCCGAAGCGATCGTGCCGCAGATCGTCGTTCTCGGCATCACCCGCGAGCTTGGTCCGGTGATTGCCGGATTGATGGTCGCCGGTCGCGTGGCGGCGGCAATCGCCGCCGAGATCGGGACGATGCGCGTCACCGAACAGATCGACGCGCTGACGACGCTTGCGACAAATCCGATCAAATATCTGGTCGTGCCGCGGCTGATTGCGGCGGTTGTTTCGATGCCGATCTTGGTCGGCATCGCCGACTCGATCGGCGTCTTCGGTGGCTATATCGTTTCAACGCAAAGCCTGGGATTCAGCGGCGGCACGTATCTCAAGAACACCGTCGACTTCGTCACGCATCAGGACGTCACGTCGGGACTCATCAAGGCGGCGGTCTTCGGCTTCATCATCGCACTGTTGGGTTGCTACAACGGCTTTCATTCCAAGGGTGGCGCGCAGGGCGTCGGTACCGCGACCACCAACGCCGTGGTCTCTTCCTCGATTCTCATCCTTGCCGCGAACTATGTCTTGACTTCGGTACTGTTCTCCAAGTGAACGCGATGGCCAACACGCCGAAAATCGAACTTCGCGGCGTCAAAAAGCGCTTCGGTGCGAAGGTCGTGCTGGACGGCATCGATCTCACGCTCGAAAGCGGCAGTTCGCTGGTCGTCATCGGCGGCTCGGGCACGGGCAAGTCGGTGACGATCAAATGCGTACTCGGAATCCTTCGACCCGACGCGGGGCAAATTCTGGTCGATGGCGAGGACGTGACACGACTGCGCGGTCGCGAGCGCGAGGCGATGTTGCGCAAGTTCGGCATGCTGTTTCAAGCGTCCGCGCTGTTCGACAGTCTGGCGGTCTGGGAAAATGTCGCGTTCGGACTCATTCAGGGGCGCGGCATGGGGCGCAAGCAGGCTCGCGAGATTGCCATTCAGAAGTTGGCCAAGGTGGGACTCGGACCGGAAGTCGCCGGCCTTTCGCCGGCGGAACTCTCCGGAGGCATGCAAAAGCGTGTCGGCCTGGCGCGCGCAATCGCCGCTGACCCCGAGATCATCTTCTTCGACGAGCCGACAACGGGCCTCGATCCGATCATGGCCGACATCATCAACGCCCTCATTGTCGACACCGTGAAAGATGTCGGTGCGACGACGCTCTCGATCACGCACGACATGGTCAGCGCACGCAAAATCGCCGACCGGATCGCCATGCTCTACAAGGGCAAGATCATCTGGAACGGACCGACCAAGGATATCGACTCGAGCGGCAATCCGTTCGTCGACCAATTCATCCATGGCCGTGCCGAGGGCCCTATTAAGATGGAAGTGAAGGCCTAGGTGGCGCGCGCCGCCGCGACGTTCGTCTGTCAGTCATGCGGGGCCGTGCACCCGAAATGGTCCGGCAAGTGCGACGCCTGCGGGGGCTGGAACACCATGGTGGAGGAGGCGGTCTCCGCACCGATCGGCTCCGGCGCAACGAAGCGCGCCAAAGGCCGCCGTTTTGGGCTCGAGGATCTGAAGACCGAGGATCACGCGCCGCCACGCCGCCTGACCGGTATCGCCGAGTTCGATCGCGTTACCGGCGGCGGCATCGTTCCGGGTTCGGCGTTGTTGATCGGCGGCGATCCGGGCGTCGGCAAGTCCACGCTCATTCTGCAGGTGCTCGCGGCGTACGCGCAAAGTGGCGGCAGCGCCGTATACGTCTCCGGCGAAGAGGCGCTGGCTCAAGTTCGCATGCGCGCCCAACGCATGGAGGTGAGCAGCGCGCCTGTACAGCTTGGCTCTGCCACCAGCATTGAAGACATCCTCTCCACGCTTGAGAGCGGCAAACCGCCCGACATCGTTGCGATCGACTCGATTCAGACGATCTGGACGTCGGCACTCGAGGCAGCGCCGGGCACGATCGCGCAGGTACGCACCGCGTCGTTCGATCTTGTCCGCTACGCCAAATCGTCCGGCGCCGCCGTCATCCTGATCGGCCATGTCACCAAGGACGGTCAAATCGCGGGTCCCAAGGTGGTAGAACACCTCGTCGACGCGGTGCTCTATTTCGAGGGTGAGCGCGGCCACCATTTCCGCGTGCTGCGCGCGGTGAAGAACCGTTTCGGTCCGACCGACGAGATCGGCGTATTCGAGATGACCGGAAAGGGTCTTGCCGAAGTCGCCAATCCTTCGGCGCTGTTTCTCGGCGACCGCGACAGCGTGTCACCGGGTACTGCGGTGTTCGCAGGCCTCGAGGGAACACGGCCGCTGCTGGTCGAGATTCAGGCGCTTGTCGGGCCCGCGGGATTCGGCACGCCGCGCCGCGCCGTTGTCGGTTGGGACACTGGGCGCCTGGCTATGATCCTCGCCGTGCTCGATGCGCGGGGCGGACTTGGTATCAGCGCGTCCGATGTCTATCTGAACGTTGCCGGCGGGCTCAAGGTGAATGAGCCGGCCGCCGATGCGGCAGTTGCAGCGGCGCTGATCTCGTCTTTTGTGGGTCGGCCTTTGCCGAAAGAGAGCGTCTTCTTCGGCGAGATCAGCCTGTCGGGCGATGTCCGCCCGGCGCCGCAGGCGGAATTGAGAATGAAGGAAGCGGCGAAACTGGGTTTTTCGACGGCAGTCGTTCCAGCGGGCACCAAGAGTGAAGGGGCAGCGCTTGCTCTGGTGCAGGTCCGCGACATCGGCGAGCTCATTTCTCTAGCCGGTGCGGAACAAGCCCGGCCGCGCCGTGGTAGGCTGGAGTCATGAGTCTCGACTATTCGTATGTCGATGTGATGGCCGTCCTGGTGGTCCTGGCGTCGACTGTCTACGCGACATGGAAGGGATTCATTTCTGAAACGCTCTCTATTGTCGCCTGGGCTGCCGCAGCTTTCGCCGCGCTCTATTTTGGTCCGCGGGCAGGCGACTATTTGTACGGGTTGATCTCTCCCCCATGGCTCGCGTTGTTGGCCGGATACGGAATCGTCTTCCTGGTCGTGCTCATCCCATTGTCGATCGCCACCTCCCGTCTTGCGCAAGGCGTGCAGCATTCACCGGTTGGCTTCATCGATCGCGTTCTGGGCATAGCCTTCGGAGTGGTGCGCGGTGTCGTAGTCCTCGGTCTCGCCTATCTGGTGTTCACGGCGTTCGTTCCGATCCGCAGTCAGCCCAAATGGCTGACAACTGCACGCACGCTGCCGCTGATCCAGAGTTCGAGCGAAGTCCTTCTCTCCCTCGTTCCCAACTCCCATGCGCAGGATGTCGCGCCGCCGACGCGGAAGGCTCAAAACCAGCCAGCTGGTGGCTTCCCGCCGGTCAGTTCAAAGCCTGTTAAGCACGTCACAAGGGGCTATGGCGTTGGCGACCGTCGCGCGCTAGACAGACTTTTCGAGGCGACAGGCAACGGCGGTAGCGGCAAGCCATGACCGGCCTTCCAAAAGAGAAGGATTTTCAAGAGGATACTCTGCACGAGGAGTGCGGTGTGTTCGGCGTGTTCGGCCACCCTGACGCTGGCGCCCTAACCGTGCTCGGGCTGCATGCCCTGCAGCATCGCGGCCAGGAGGCTTCGGGCATCGTCACCTACCACGATGGACACTTTATCGCCGAGCGCCATCCCGGGCTGGTCGGCGACATTTTCGCCGGCAAGAACAGCGCACGTGTCCTCAATCTCAAAGGTTCCTTCTCGATCGGGCACAATCGCTATTCGACGGCGGGCGGCTCGGCGCCGCGAAACATCCAGCCTCTGTTTGCCGATCTCACAGGCGGCGGCATCGCGATCGCTCATAACGGCAATCTGACCAATGCCCGGCTCTTGCGCGCTGAACTCGTCGGAGAAGGCCGCATCTTCCAGTCGACCTCGGACACCGAAGTGATCATCCACCTTGCCGCGCGCAGCAAATATAAGCCGATCGTCGACAAGCTGATCGACGCGTTGAAGCAGGTCGAAGGCGCCTATTCGCTCGTGGCACTGACGTCCAAGAAGCTGATCGGCGTGCGCGATCCCTGGGGCGTGCGTCCGCTGGTTCTGGGTAAGCTCGACGGCGCCCACTTCCTCGCATCGGAAACTTGCGCGCTCGATATCATCGGCGCCGAGTTCGTCCGCGACGTTGCGCCGGGCGAGATGATCGTGATTACGAAGGACGGCATCGAGAGCTATCACCCCTTCGCCAAGCAGCCGCATCGCTTCTGCGTTTTCGAGTACATCTATTTTTCGCGTCCTGACTCCGTCGTGGAAGGTCGCAATGTCTACGAACAGCGCAAGCGAACCGGCGTCGAACTCGCCAAGGAAAGTCCTGCGACGGCAGATATGGTCATTCCGGTTCCGGATTCCTCCATTCCAGCGGCGATCGGATATGCCAACGAGGCGGGGCTGCCGTTCGAGCTCGGCATTATCCGCAACCACTATGTCGGCCGCACCTTCATCGAACCGACGGACGGCATTCGCAATTTCGGCGTGCGCAAGAAGCACAACCCCAATCGTGCGACATTGGCGGGCAAGCGCGTCGTTCTGGTCGACGATTCCATCGTGCGTGGCACGACCTCGAAGAAGATCGTGCAGATGGTGCGCGACGCAGGTGCAACGGAAGTTCATTTCCGCGTGGCGAGTCCTCCGATGTCCCACTCTTGCTTCTATGGCGTCGACACGCCAAATACCGACGACCTTTTGGCGCACAAGTTCGATGTCGAGGGAATGCGGCGCCTCATCGGTGCCGACACACTCGCCTTCATTTCGATCGATGGCCTCTACCGCGCGATGGGCGAGGGCAAGCGCGATGCGGATTCACCGCAATTCTGCGATGCCTGCTTATCCGGCGCATATCCGATCGATCTGACCGATCTCACCGGCGGAAACAAGGACGTTCAGCTTTCCCTGCTGGCGGACGTAGCCTGAACGCATGACACGACCGCTCGAGGGACGTATCGCGCTCGTGACCGGCGCGTCGCGCGGGATCGGCAAGGCTGCGGCAATCGGACTGGGGGCGGCAGGCGCGCATGTCATCTGTCTCGCGCGCACCGTCGGCGGTCTCGAAGCGGCTGACGACGAGATTCGCAAGGCGGGTGGATCGGCGACCTTGGTGCCGCTCAACATCCGCGACTTCGAAGCGCTGGATCGTCTCGGTGGAACCATCTTCGATCGCTGGGGCAAGCTCGACGCCTTCTTCGGAAATGCGGGCTCGCTCGGCGTCTTGACGCCGCTCGCACACCTTGAGCCGAAGGTATTTCAGGAAGTGGTCGAGGTGAACATCACCGCCAATTGGCGACTGATCCGTTCGCTCGATCCGTTGTTGCGGCAATCCGATGCCGGACGGGTCCTGTTCGTGACCTCGGGTGCAGCGAAGTATCACACGCCGTTCTGGGGCGGCTATGGCATGGCAAAAGCAGCGCTCGAGTCGCTCGCCCTGACCTATGCGGAGGAGTGCGCGACGACCAAGGTCAAGGTCAATCTCCTCAGTCCGGGTGCTATCAGGACCGGCATGCGCGCCAGGGCCATGCCCGGTGAAGATCCCAACACATTGCCGCCACCGGAGGCGCTTGTGCCGTTGATCGTCGATCTGTTATCGCCGTCGAACACGAAGAACGGCGAACTCGTCGTTTTCAGCGCAAAGTCTCAGACGGCGCGGTGATGCGCTGCGCCTCATAGGCGCGCATCCGCTCCAGAGCGGGTTCGCCGATGCACAATTTCATGAAGAGATTTCGTTCCAGAGCCAAGCCTTCCGCGAGTGGGGTCGACGTGGCGCTGCGCACAAGCCGCTTGATGTAGCGCACCGACTCCGGCGTGTGCGTGGCGATCCGTTTGGCGATTTCCAGTGCTCTATCGAGCGCCCTGCCTTTGACGCACTCCTGCACCAAGCCTTTCTGCGCGGCTTCCACCGGATTTAGAGTAACGCCCATCAGGATGTGCATGAGAGCATTCGGCGTTCCGATCGTGCGCGGCAAACGCTGCGTTCCGCCGCCGCCCGGCAGGATGCCGACATTGATCTCCGGCAGTCCGATCTGGAAGTCGCCTTCCTGCGCAATGCGAATGTCGCAGGCGAGGGTGAACTCGAATCCACCGCCCATCGCCGATCCCGAGATCGCAGCGATCACGGGCTTGTCCATCGCTTCCACGAGCGACATGGACTTGTCGAAGCTTCCGGGCTGATAGGGCGTGTTCTCGGGCCAGTCGCGGCCCGACTTCGCGATGGTTTCGCCAAGACGGATGAGTTCGGCGACCGAGTAGTGGCGGACGAAGTAGCCAGGCGCGCCGCCGGTCACGATGATCGCCCGGACCTTGTCGTCCGTCGCGAGTGTCGAGAGGGCTTCGAAGAGCGCGTCACTCATCTCCGGATCGAAAAAGATTCTCTTCTCGCTGCCCAGCGTGACGATGGCGACGCCGCCATCCATGCGTGTCGAAAGGACGTCCGGATTCGACATATGTGTCTCCCACCCTATTTGTCTTGATCGAACGGATTCTTGCCCGTGCGCAGCAGAAAGCGTATCGGCGTTCCCTTCAGTTCGAAAGTGCTGCGCAAGCCGTTCGTCAGATAGCGCAGATAATCCTCTGGCAGTGCCTTCAACTGGTTCCCGAACAAGGCGAACGTCGGCGGCCGCGCCTTGACCTGGGTCATATAGCGCACGCGAATGCGTCGTCCGCTGACCGCCGGTGGTGCATGACGGCTGAGCGCAGTCTCAAGAAAGCGGTTCAGCGTCGATGTCCCGATCCGCTTGTTCCATGCGGCGTTGGCCTCCAGCACCGCAGGCACGATGCGCTCTACGCCTTCGCCAGTTTGCGCGGAAATCGCCACGAGCGGTGCACCCACGAGTTGTGGCAATGAATGGTCGAGGCGCTCGCGCATATCCTTGATGGTGCCCGGGCGGTTGTCGACCAGATCGAATTTGTTTGCGATGAACAGGATCGCGCGGCCCTCGCGCGCGACGAGATCGGCGATCGTGAGATCCTGCTTCTCAAAGGCTTGCGTGGCATCGAGCACGACGATGACGCAATCGGCGAAGCGGATTGCGCCAAGCGTGCTTTCCACCGACATTTCCTCGAGCGCGTGGCCGGCGGCGCGCGCCTTGCGACGGAGCCCGGCGGTGTCGTGCAGGAGAAAATCCTGCTCGCCGGCCGACCAGGGCGCGGCAATTGCATCGCGTGTGATACCGGCTTCCGGACCGGTCAGCGTGCGCTCTTCTCCCAACAAGAGATTGAAGAGGCTCGACTTGCCGACGTTGGGGCGGCCGACGATGGCAAGATGGATCGGGCGCGCCTCCTGCGCATCATCCGCTTCGTCCTCGAAGTCGGTATCATCCTCTGTCGTCTCAGACTTGGGCTCTTTGACGAATGCTCCGAGAGCCTCCTGCAGTTCGCCGAAGCCGAGTGAATGCTCGGCCGACAGTGCAATGGCTGCACCAAAGCCGAGCGAATAGCTTTCCGCGATGCCCGCTTCGCCCCTCCGGCTCTCGCATTTGTTGGCGACCAGGATCACATCCTTGCCGGATCGTCGCAGCGCCTGCGTAATGATCTGATCGCCCACCGTCACGCCGGCTCGCGCGTCGACCATGAAGATGCAGACGTCGGAGTCGGCAATCGCCGTCAAAGTCTGGCTCGTCATGCGCCCGGCCATGCTCTCCGGCTTGTCTTCTTCGAAACCCGCCGTATCGATGACCTTGAAGGAGAACCCGCCAAGCATAGCGTCCGCCTCGCGACGATCGCGGGTCACGCCCGGCGTGTCATGGACGAGCGCAAGCTTTCGACCGGCAAGCTTGTTGAAGAGGGTCGACTTGCCGACATTCGGTCGCCCGACGATCGCGACTGTCAGAGGCATGGCCCTTTTTCCTCGGGGTCTCCGCGAACTAGCGCAGAGCCACGAGCTCCGCATTGCTGGTATACAGGTACAAGGTTCCGTTGGCGACGACCGGCGCTATGTAAGTGCCGTCCGGAATCTCCATCTTGGCCAACAATTCGCCGGTGTAGGGCGACACCGCAGCGGCGACGCCGTTCGACGACACGGCGACGAGGCGGTCGGAAACAAGCACAGGACCGGCCCAAACGATGGGTCCTTTCTTGCTTTCGGGATCTTCCCAGCGCTGAAGTTGGTGCATCCACTTCACCTTGCCTTCCTTGCGGGTCAGGCAAATCAGCTGCTGGTCAGTCGTCAGAACGTAGACATAGTCGCCGGCCGCCCAAGGGGTCTGGATGCCGCCGATGTCGCGCGACCACAACCGGTCGCCGGTATTGATGTTGATCGCGGCCATGATGCCGGAATGGCTGATTGCATAAACCACGTCGCGATCGACGACCGGTCTTCCCGCAATGTCATCCAATTCGGAAAGTGCCGTTGCAACACCGGCATGATTGAGCATGTCGTTCCACGCGGGTCGCCCGTTCTGCACGCGCAGCGCATAGATCTCGCCCGAGGAATAGGGCGCGAGCACATACTCGCCCGCGACCGCGGCACTCGTGCTCTCCAGAATTCCCGCCGACTCGGCAATGCCCTGATGGTCCCAGAGACGGCGACCATCGAGCTGGGCCAGCGTGTAGAAGTGGTTTTCCTGCGTCGAAACGAAAACCCTCCCGCCGTTCGCCGTGGGCGCATTCACGATCGGCACGCCAAGCGACTGGGTCCAGAGCCTCTTGCCGCTCTTCGCGTCGAGCGCGACGACGTCGCCAAAACCGCTGGTGACGAACAGCTTGCCGTCGTCGAACGCGACACCGCCGCCAAAGCCCTTGGTTGGATCGATGCTGGTATCCGGCTGGAACAACATCCAGCCAAGCCAGCTCCTGCCTTCGCGGGTTGGGGCGACGCTGGCATCCCAGAGGGGATTGCCGGTCTGGGCGTCGAAGGCGAACACGTGCGCTTCGGAATCCAAGACATAGATCTTGCCATCGGCAACGACGGGCGCGGCGGTCAATCGCGAGGCGGTATCCGAGCCCTTGCCGGCATCGCGTTCCCAAATCTTGCGGAGTGGACCCTTGGCCTCGAGATGATACATGGCATTCGACGCGTAGCCGCCAGGCTCGGGCCATTCGGGATTGGCGTAGGGCGGCGGCAGAACGACGTCGACATTCTTTAGCGTTTCATCCAGATGCAGCGATGCGTCGGCCGACATGACGGAAATGCGCTCGCCGCGAAGCTTGGATTTCTTCGGGCCAGCATCGAACCAGTCACCGACCGTATCGATCACCGTGCAACCGGCGGTGAACGACGCGGTGCCAACCAGAAGGACCAATATAGCGACAGAACGCATTTTCATGGTGCGGGAACCGATGGATTGTCGGACGAAGGTGCCGGGTTCGTCGGAGAAGCCGGCGCCGGAAGCGGCGGGACCTTGCCATAGTTGGTCATGCCGCCATTCTTCAGGAACGTCGCCATGGCGCCGCAGCGCCGCCTGAGCGTCTGGCTTGCATCCTTGTCGTCCGCGACGTCCTGGAATTCCTTCTGTGCCTTGGCACTGTGGCCGGCGTGGAAATCCGCGTAGGCGATGATCTCACGCGCGGAAGAACGCCAAGGGCTTGTTGGGTCGGTCAATGGCGCGAGGAGCGAGTCCATATCCGCGCGCGGGCCGTCGACCGCAAGTATCCAGCCGCCGCGCAGCCGCGCCACGTCGCCGATCAGGCCGTCATCGTCCTTGGCTATCGACTTGAACACCATCAGCGCTTCGCTGCGTTGGCCGCTGATCTCGAGCACGCCAGCTTGCGAGAGGCGCGCCATCTTGGCATAGCCGTCCGGGGCGTCCTTGGCGACGACGGCAAAGGCGGCACTCGCCTGATTGAGGTTGCCCGCAATGGCGAGTTGCTGTGCCGCAATGAATGTCTCCGAAGCCTTGAGCTTCTGGTTTTCCTCATAGCGCTGCCACAGCTCGAATCCCGCGATCGCGATGACGATCAACGCCACGGCCGCAATGATGTAATCGCCGTACTGCTTCCAGATCTGCTCGAAGCGCTCGCGGCGTACCTCCTCCTCGACTTCGCGGAAGATGTCGCTCAATGCCATATCCTCATTTGGGGGCCGTCAGCCATGGACCGCAACGTCCAAGGTATTGACCGCGCGCGATGATTTACCCGCTGGAGGGCAGGCTGGCAACCAATCGGAGGTGAAACGGGCTTAATCCGCGCTGTTCTAGCTAACCCGCTTCATCGCATAGACGTTTTCGCGGCCGGGGAAGCGCCGTTCGCGCACATCCGTGGCATACGCTTTGACCGCCTCTTCGATGTCGGGACCCAGGTTCGCGTAGCGGCGGACGAATTTCGGCGGATTGGGGTTGAGCCCGAGCATGTCCTCCATCACCAGGATCTGCCCGTCGCATTCAGCGGACGCGCCGATGCCGATCGTGGGGATAGCGATCTCTTTCGTGATCTTTGCCGCAAGCGGCTCGGCCATGCCCTCGAGCACAACAGCAAATGCGCCGGCAGCGGTCACGGCCTTGGCGTCGGCCTCGATGGCGGGCCACTCGGCTTCGGTGCGGCCCTGCGTCTTGAAGCCGCCGAAGATCTGGATCATCTGCGGCGTCAGACCGATATGACCCATCACGGGGATACCACGCTCGGTGAGATAACGGATCGTCTCGGCAATTCGCGCGCCGCCTTCCAGCTTCACCGCGGTGCAGCCGGTCTCCTGGATCAGTCGTACGGCGTTGCGGAACGCGACTTGTGGGCTCTCCTCGTAGGAACCGAACGGCATATCGACGACGACGAGTGCGTGCGTGCTGCCGCGCATGACGGCCTTGCCATGCGCGATCATCATGTCGAGCGTGACGCTTAGGGTGTTCTCCATGCCGTGCATCACCATGCCGAGGCTGTCGCCCACCAGCATGAGATCGACATGGGGATCGAGCAGTCTCGCGGTGTGAGCGTGATAGCAGGTGAGGCAGACGACGGGCTTTGCGTTCTTGCGGCCCCGAATTTCGGGAACGGTGACGCGTTTCGTTTCGGCGACAATGGACATGGACGCGCTCTTTCCTTGCGTGAATGTTTGGAAATCGCCTGTCCACGACGCCTAGCGCCAGGCGGACGGCTGCGGTCCTTGACCCGTTGAAGCACTATAGCCCATTTGCCGTCGCCGCACGAATGCGATGAATCGTACCGGGACTAGACGCATAGTCGGTGGTGCAAAGGTGCAGTTCAGCAGAGAGCGCACCAATCGGATCGTATGGAACTCGACGGCAGTCGACAGAGCGCGGATTTCTGACTCCGATTCCCGAGGCAAGTATTGAATAAGCATTCATCGGGAATCCGCAAACTGTCACCGATTCCGCTCGATCCAGCGCAGTCAGCGAATTAATGATTTGGATTAATGGGTTATAGTTTGTGATCGGAATGTTGGCGACGTCCAACGCGACTTGTCCTTAAGCCGTTCGCTGCAATCGATTGTTTACATTGGAAGTATATTATTGGCGAGGTTGGAATTCGTAGGGCAATACTGGCTTAGGATTGTGGCTAATCGCATGGCAGTGGCGCTCACCTTCCTGCAACATTTAGACGGTACCGGTCTGCGCGATTGCTTTGACTATTGGCTCTCCCGCCGACAAGGGGATCGACCGCCGCCGAAACAGTCGATCAATCCGACCGCCCTCCCACGGTCGATCATGGGGGACCTGTTTCTCTACGAACTGACGTCTGACGGACGGTTCAAGTGCCGGTTGGCGGGGTCTGCCATCAGGCGCGCCTTCGGCAAGGACCCGACCGGATTTCATCTGGACGAGATCGTCGACCCGACTCGTGTCGCTGAACGGGCCGCGCTCTTCCACACTGCCCTCAAAAAAGAGCTTCCGGTGGTCTATGGCGGCACTCTGGTGGAAGGGGAGAAGGTCTGGATGCCGTTCAAGCGACTGTTGCTTCCAGTCGCCGATGAACGCGGTGTGAATCGCTTCGTATTCGGTATGGTGATTTTTCCACGCTTGGCCATCACCGCCCCGACCGGCATCGCCGACGAGTTGACGCACGAGTTCGCGGTCTGGGCAAGCGCAGCCGATCTCGCCGCGGTTACGAATCCGTAGCGAATCCAACGGTCAGGCTTCGCTGGGCTTGTCTTCTTCTTCCTTCTTTGGCCCGGCGCCTTCCTCGAAAAGTTCCTCGGCGGCGACCTTGGCTTCTTCCTGCTCCGTCTTCTCGGCGAGCACGTCTTCGCCGCGAGACTGGCGTTCTGCCTCGTCTTCACTGCGGGCGACGTTGATCGTGACCTTCACCCGGACTTCTGGATGCAGGCGCACGCCAATCGTGAAGAGGCCGATCGTCTTGATCGCCTGGTCGAGCGGAACCTGGGTGCGGTTGATCGAAATGCCACCGGCTGAAACCACGTCCGCGATGTCGCGCGGGCTGACTGAGCCGTAAAGCTGGCCGCGATCACCGGCCTGGCGGATCAGGACGAAGGATTTTCCGTCGAGCTTCTTGCCGACGACTTCGGCTTCCTTCTTCTGTTCGAGATTGCGCGCCTCGAGCTGAGTCTTCTGGCCTTGGAAAAAGTCGCGATTGGCCTTGGTGGCGCGAAGCGCCTTTTTTTGCGGCAGGAGAAAGTTGCGGGCAAAGCCGTCTTTCACCTTCACCTCATCGCCCATCTGGCCGAGCTTTTCGACACGTTCGAGCAATATCACCTGCATGGCACGCTCACTTCAGAACATAAGGAAGCAGCGCCATGTAGCGCGCGCGCTTGATGGCGTTCGCGAGCAGGCGTTGCTTCTTGTTGGAAACCGCCGTGATGCGGCTGGGCACGATCTTGCCGCGCTCCGAAATGAAGCGCTGCAGGAGCTTCACGTCCTTGTAGTCGATCTTGGGCGCATTGGCGCCGGAGAAGGGGCACGTTTTCTTGCGCCGGAAGAAAGGCCGCCGCTGTCCGCCGCCTTCACCGCGGCCGCCATCGCGCCCGGCGCCGTCGCGACCCTCGCGGCCGCCTGAACGTTCACCGCCATAGCTCACTTGGCCATCTCCTCTTCAGCGCCTTCTGGCTTGCGCTCGCCTTCCGGACGATCGTCACGCCGGTTCTTGTTCGACGAGACCTCGAACTGGTCGACGCCTACCGTGATGTAGCGCAACACGTCTTCGTTGATCTTGAGCTGGCGCTCGAGTTCGACGACTGCCTTGGACGGCGCGTTGATGTTGAGGAGCACATAATGCCCCTTGCGATTCTTCTTGATGCGATACGCAAGTCCGCGCAGGCCCCAATATTCCTGCTTCTCGACCTTGCCGCCTTCGCCTTCAACGATGGTCTTGAGATGGGTCGCCAGTGCGTCGACCTGTTGCGCGCTGATATCCTGGCGCGCGATCAGGAGATGCTCGTAAAGAGCCATGTCCGTCCCTTTGTTCGGGCTGCGGAACGGATCGGGGCGGGCACCCGTCACCGCTTCGGATCGCAAGGACCGCGCACCATGCGCACTTCCCGGCTCTTGTCCGGGACGCCTTGCGACCGCAGCCGCTGGAAGGCCGGGCTTATAGGGGAACCGCTCGACCTCGGCAACCCCAGTTGCCCAACCGCGCGGCCTGCGCATAGTGCGTTGAAGGGACACTCAATTTCTCGACGGGGCCGATGGACAAGTTGGAGCAACGGGCGTTTGCCAAAGCGGCATGGCGGCTCATTCCGTTCATGGCGCTGCTTTATGTGGTCAGCTTCCTGGACCGCGTGAATGTCGGTTTCGCCGCGCTGACCATGAACAAAGACCTCGGCTTCACGCCGGAAGTCTATGGCTTCGGCGCCGGCATTTTCTTCTTCGGCTATTTCCTCTTCGAAGTGCCATCGAACATCATTCTCGAACGCGTCGGCGCGCGGCTCTGGATCTGCCGCATCATGCTGACTTGGGGCGTGGTCTCGATGGCAACCGCGTTCGTGCAGAGCGCGACCGCATTCTTCGTCATTCGCTTTCTGCTCGGCGCAGCGGAGGCGGGCTTCTTCCCCGGCATGGTGCTCTATCTGACCTACTGGTTCCCGACAGCGACGCGCGCGCGATTCATTTCACTGTTTCTCGCCGCCGTGCCGTTGGCCAATGTCGTCGGCAGCCCGATCTCCGGTCTTATTCTAGGGACCGAGGGCATTCTACATTTGCACGGCTGGCAGTGGCTATTCCTGATCGAGGGCGTGCCCTCGTTGGTTCTGGGGATTTGCGTTTTGGCTTTTCTTCCCGACCGTCCAGCGGCCGGTGCCTGGTTGAGTGTAGCGGAGAAAGATGCCGTCGCAGCGGCGCTCGCACGAGAAAACCGACATACGCATTCGGACTTTCTACCCATGCTGCGCGATGCCCGCGTTTGGCTTTTGGCGATTCCCGATTTCGGGATCGTGCTCGGCCTCTATGGCCTCAATCTGTGGCTGCCGCAGATCATCAAGGCGATGGGTTATTCGAACACCGAAACGAGCCTCGTCGTTGCGGTGCCTTATGTCGTCAGCATGGTCACGATGGTGTTGTGGGGAATGTCGAGCGATGTGCGCGGCGAGCGCATCTGGCACATCGCCTCGGCGGCATTGCTAGGCGCGTTTGGCCTTGCGGCCGCTGCATTGTTGCACTCGACGTTGGGCGTACTGATCGCGCTGACGCTTGCAGCAGCTGGAATTCACGCGGCGCTGTCGGTGTTCTGGACATTGCCGACGGCGTATCTTGGCGGCACGGCGGCAGCGGGCGGAATCGCGCTGATTAATTCTATCAGCAACACCGGCGGTTTTTTTGGCCCATACATCATGGGCTGGCTCAAGAGCCATACCGGCGGGTACTCCGCGGGACTTGGCGTTTTGGCGGGCGCGCTGACGATTGCGGCAATCCTCGTCGTCGTGATCGGTCGAGCCACAGTCAGCGAAAGACGCGTGCCCGTCGTCCAAAATGTGTGATGCTTGACTCGATCCCAACCTTGGTCTTTTTCACGCTCCGATGACTCGCGCGTTCATATTTCCCGGACAAGGCAGCCAAGCCGTCGGCATGGGCCGAACGCTCGCCGATGCTTTTGCCTCTGCACGCGAAGTGTTCCAGGAAGTCGACGATGCCTTGGGGCAGAAGCTTTCGGGCTTGATGTGGCAGGGCCCGGAAGATGAACTCGTGCTGACCGAAAACGCCCAACCCGCCATTATGGCGGCAAGTTTGGCGATCGTCGCGATTCTCAAACGCGAAGGCGGTTTCGATCTGGCACGTCACGCGCGCCTCGTCGCCGGCCATTCGCTCGGCGAATACTCCGCGCTCTGTGCCGCGGGTGCATTCACACTGTCCGACACTGCGCGCTTGCTGAAAGCACGGGGCCGCGCCATGCAAAGCGCAGTGCCCGTCGGCGAAGGCGGCATGAGTGCGTTGTTGGGTGCGGAAATCCGACAGGCTGAAGATCTGGCGCGCGAGTGTGCGGCCGCGACGGGTGGTGTCTGCGTCGTGGCCAACGACAACGCGCCGGGTCAGGTCGTGATTTCCGGCACCAAGGCGGCTATCGACAAGGCCCCGGAAGTCGCCAAAGCCAAGGGCATCAAGCGCGCCATGGCGTTGAACGTCTCCGCGCCGTTTCATTGCCCGCTGATGCAACCGGCAGCCGACAAGATGCGCGAGGCGCTCGCGGCCGTCACGATCCGTCCTCTTGCCGTTCCGGTCGTCTCGAACGTGACCGCCGAAAAGACGTCAGAGCCGGAAACGATCCGTCGCCTTCTGGTCGAACAAATCACCGGCCGCGTCCGTTGGCGCGAGAGCGTGTTGGCCTTTCGCGAGCTGGGCGTTGAGACTACCGTCGAGGTCGGCGGCGCCAAGGTGCTCACCGGAATGGTCAAGCGCATCGACAAGGATCTGCAGACCGTGACACTGGACACGCCGGCCGACATCGAAGCTTTCATGAAGACATTGTGATGTTCGATCTGAGCGGCAAGACAGCGTTGGTGACCGGTGCGTCCGGCGGCATAGGTGGCGCCATTGCGAAAGCACTGCACGCGCAAGGTGCGACCGTCGTTCTCTCCGGCACGCGCGCTGAAGCTTTGGAAAAAGTGAAAGCCGAACTCGGCAGCCGCGCCTTCGTCGCCGTTTGCAATCTGTCAGACAAGGTGTCCGTCGAAGCTCTGCCCAAGGCTGCGGAAGGAGCGGCCGGGACGACCATCGATATCCTCGTCAACAATGCCGGCATCACCCGCGACAACCTCTTCCTGCGCATGAAGGACGAGGAATGGGACCAGGTTCTCGCCGTCAATTTGACAGCCGCATTTCGGCTCTCCCGCGCCGTCTTGCGCGGCATGATGAAAAAGCGCTGGGGAAGGATCATCTCGATCACCTCGGTGGTCGGCGAGACGGGTAATCCAGGGCAAGGCAACTATGCCGCGGCAAAGGCGGGCCTTGTCGGCATGACCAAATCGCTCGCCGCCGAAATCGCCTCGCGCAACATTACCTGCAACGCCGTGGCGCCCGGCTTCATCGCGACCGCAATGACCGATGCGCTCACGGACGCCCAGAAGGAAATGATCAGTCAGCGAATTCCAGCCGGACGGATGGGCAACGCCTCGGAAGTCGCCGCCGCCGTCGTTTATCTCGCCAGCGAGGAGGCTGCGTATGTGACCGGCGCGACGCTTCAGGTCAATGGCGGAATGGCGATGATTTGACTGTCATTTCAAGTTGTTAACCCACTTGTGGCGGCGAACCGGGCTTTGTGTTACGAAACCCGCCAACCCCCACAAGAGTAAACGCAGTGAGGGCCCACCCTGCGGGCCGCAGCACCCCAGCAGTTCATCAAGGAGAGGCTTACAATACCATGAGCGATACGGCGGAACGCGTGAAGAAGATCGTCGTCGAGCACCTGAATGTGGATGCCGACAAGGTCACTGAAACCGCTTCCTTTATTGAAGATCTCGGCGCCGACAGCCTCGACACCGTCGAGCTGGTCATGGCGTTCGAAGAGGAATTCGGCATCGAAATTCCCGACGATGCGGCGGAGTCCATCGTCACGGTCGGAGATGCTGTGAAGTACATCGACAAGTCCGCGGCGGCCTAAACATCGCTCAGCTCGATACCCATGCGTAGAGTCGTCGTAACAGGAATTGGTCTTGTCACGCCGCTCGGCTGCGGTGTCGAGGAGACTTGGTCCCGTCTGCTTGCTGGCCAATCCGGTGCCCGCACGATCACCAAATTCAGGACCGACGACCTCGCCACCAAGATCGCGTGCGACGTGCCCAGAGGCGACGGTTCCCAGGGTACGTTCAATCCCGATCGATGGGTGGATCCCAAAGAACAGCGCCGGATGGATGATTTCATTATCTTCGGGCTAGCTGCCGCGAAACAGGCCGTGCGCGACTCCGGCTTTGAGCCGAAGAGCGAGGAAGAGCGCCAGCGCAGCGGCGTCTTGATGGGCTCGGGCATCGGGGGTCTGCCGGGCATCGAGGAAGGGTCTCTGCTGATCGAGAACAAAGGTCCGCGCAGGCTGTCGCCATTCTTCATTCCGGGCCGTCTTATCAATTTGATCTCTGGCTATGCCTCGATCGAACACGGTTTCAAGGGTCCGAACCACGCGGTCGTCACGGCTTGCGCGACGGGCGCGCATGCCATCGGCGACGCCGCCCGCATGGTCTCGCTCGATGATGCCGATGTGATGCTCGCAGGCGGTTCGGAAGCGGCGATCTGCCGGCTCGGCATCGCGGGGTTCAATGCGTGCCGCGCGCTCTGCACCAGCTTCAACGAAACGCCGGAAAAGGCATCGCGTCCGTACGACCGCGATCGCGACGGATTCGTGATGGGCGAGGGCGCGGGCGCTGTAATCCTTGAAGAGTACGAACATGCCAAGGCGCGCGGCGCGAAGATTTATGGCGAGGTGAGGGGTTACGGCCTGTCGGGCGATGCCTTCCATATCACGGCACCCTCGGAAGACGGCGATGGCGGTTTCCGCGCCATGAAGATGGCTTTGCAGCGCTCCGGTTTGTCGGCGTCCGACATCGACTATGTGAACGCGCACGGCACCTCGACGATGGCGGACGGCATCGAGGCGGCTGCCGTGGAGCGCTTTCTCGGCAACGCCGCGGCAAAGACCGCGATGTCGTCGACCAAGTCCTCGATCGGTCATCTGCTGGGCGCCGCCGGCGCGGTGGAAGCGATCTTTTGTCTGCTGGCGATGCGCGACCAGGTCGTGCCGCCCACGATAAATCTCGACAACCCCAACGTCGACACGCAGCTCGATCTCGTGCCCCTCGTCGCGAAAAAGCGTGAAGTGCGGGCCACGCTGTCGAATTCGTTCGGCTTCGGTGGAACCAACGCATCGTTGATTTTCTCCGAAGCCAGCTAGGTCCCTTCGAGCAGCCATGCTCCGCGTTCTTGCCGTCCTGGTCGTTCTCGTCCTTTTCGCTGCCGGCGCGTACTTCTGGGAGAACACCAACTTCGCGGCCACGGGGCCCGCGGCAGCGCATGGCGCTGCGGAAACCGATGTCATCATCAAACCCGGCGTGGGACTAAAGGGCATAGCGCAGGAACTGCGTGACGCCGGCGTGATCGAAAATCCGCTTCTCTTCGAGGTCGGCGTGCGTCTGAGGCGCATGACACCGAGCCTCAAGGCCGGCGAGTACGCCATCCCGAGCAAGGCCAGCATGCTCGACATCATGGACATCCTGATCTCCGGAAAGACCATCCAGCACAAGATCACGGTGGCGGAAGGGCTGACGAGCGACATGGTGATGAAGCTCGTGCTCGCCGATCCGGTTCTGGTCGGGGCGGCCGGAGCAACGCCACCCGAGGGCACCCTCTTGCCGCAAACCTATCTCTTCACGCGCGATACCACACGCGCCGAAATCGTCTCGCGCATGCAGAAAGCTCAGCGTGAACTGATCGCAAAATTGTGGGCGAAACGCGCGCCAGACTTGCCGTTCAAGTCGCCCGAAGAAGCAGTGACGCTGGCATCGATCGTGGAAAAGGAAACTTCGCTACCCGAGGAGCGGCGCCACATCGCAGCGATCTTTGTTAGTCGTTTGCGGCTCGGCATGAAACTGCAATCCGATCCGACGATCATCTATTCGATCACTCGCGGATACCCCCTTGGCCGGGGCATCCGGCAAAGCGAGCTCGTGAAAGCGACGCCCTACAACACCTATGTCGTTGCCGGGTTGCCGCCGACGCCGATTTGCAATCCTGGAGCCGATTCGCTTGGTGCCGTTCTTAGTCCCGGCACCTCGAAGGACCTGTACTTCGTCGCCAACGGGAATGGTGGTCACGTCTTTTCCGCGACGATCGAGGAGCAGTTGAAGAACGTTGCCGCTCTGCGTGCCCGCGAACGAGCACAGAAAGCCGCGTTGGAGCATCACTGACGGCTCTTGCGTGGATTGGCTGCCGGGTTATCGTTTCCGCTCATCGGAGTCGCCATGACCATTGTCAGCATGACGGGATACGCCGAGGCACAAGGCAGCCGCGACGGCGCGCGGTGGCGCTGGGAAGCAAAGAGCGTCAACGGGCGCGGGCTCGATGTCAGGCTGCGCACGCCGCCGGGGTTCGATGCAATCGAGCCGGTTGCCCGGACGTTGGTCGGAGAACGCTTCCGGCGCGGCTCCGTTCAGATGCAGTTGACGTTCGAAGCCGGCGACGCATCCCGCGGCTTGAGAGTCGACGCCGCGGCGTTGGCGGCCGCCGTGCGCATCGCGCGTGAAGTCGCCGCCGAAACCGGGCTTGCGCCCGCCCGCGTCGATGGCTTGCTCGCGCTCAAGGGCGTGATCGTCCAGGACGAAGCACTGCCCATCGAGGACTACGCGCGGGCGGTCCGCGATGCGGCGATCGTCGAGACCTTGGCAACCGCGCTCGATGCTTTGTCACGCGCCCGCGCTTCCGAGGGAGCGAAACTGCGCGCGGTGCTCGTCGCGCATGTCGACGAAATCGCGCGCCTGACGGGTGAAGCGAGGGCGCTCGATGCCGTGCAACCGCGCGTGCTACGGGACAGGCTTACGGCTCAAGTGCAAGAGATGCTTTCGGCGAGTGGAATTTCCGAAGATCGCTTGGCCCAAGAAGCCGCTCTGCTCGCCGTAAAGGCCGACATTCGCGAGGAACTCGATCGGTTGCAAGCGCATGTGCACGAGGCGAGGGCGCTCATGGCCTCGGGCGAAGCGGTCGGACGCAAACTCGATTTTCTCTCGCAGGAATTCAACCGGGAAGCCAATACGCTCTGCTCCAAATCGTCCGACATTGCGTTGACGCGCATCGGTCTCGCACTGAAGGCGACGATCGATCAGTTTCGCGAACAAGCGCAGAATGTCGAATGAGCAGCGAGATCAAGCGCCGCGGCCTGATGCTGGTCTTGTCGTCGCCGTCCGGCGCCGGCAAGACGACATTGTCGCGCAAATTGCTCGAATCCGATTCCGCCATCGTGATGTCGGTCTCGGCAACTACGCGAGCCAGAAGGCCCGACGAAGCCGAAGGCCGCGACTATCATTTCGTTTCGCCGGTAAAGTTCACCAAGATGGTCAAGGCAAACGAATTCTTCGAACACGCGACCGTCTTCGACCATCGTTATGGCACGCCAAAGAAACCGGTGACCGATGCGCTCGCGGCCGGGCGCGACGTCCTGTTCGACATCGACTGGCAGGGAACGCAACAACTCAAGGAGCGCGCCCGCGAGGATCTCGTCAGCGTTTTCATCCTGCCGCCGGGACATGACGAGCTCGAGCGACGTCTGAAGTCGCGGGCGCAAGATTCCAAGGAAGTCGTCGCCAAGCGCATGGCCAAAGCGGCGAGCGAAATCAGTCACTGGCCGGAATATGACTATGTCATCGTCAACCGCGACCTCAGTCAGGCGTTGGCTCAGATCAAGGCGATCCTCAACGCCGAGCGGGCGCGCCGCACGCGACTGATCGGCGTGGGAGAATTCGCGGCGAAACTGATGAAGTGATTTCTCCCGATAGGAAGACCGTCAATTGAGATTCACCCGATACACTTTCTTCGCTGTGCCGCTGAACAACGCCGTCTTTTCCGCCGCCGAATATTTCTCGGCCACGCGCTTAAAGGCGTTCCACAGCGAGACATAGTCGCAGCCGAAGCGGTCGACGGGGAAATTGCTCTCAAACATGCAGCGCTCGGCGCCGAATGCCTCGATCACGGTCTCGAGATAGGGCTTCCATTGCTTGGCAAGCGTTTCCGACGGCGGATCGGCCTCGGCCATGCGCATCTTCCATCCCGCGAACGGCATCGGCAGCCCGCCCGCCTTCACATGCACGTTCGGGCATCGCGCAAGCGTATGGATATTGTCGCGCCACACGCCGAAGCGTTCTTGCAGTTTGCCCTTGTAACTGCCGATCCCAAGGGGCGTGCCGACATGATCGAGCACGATTGTGGTGTCGGGAAATGCGCGCGCCAGATCGATCAGATCGGGAATCTGCGGCTCGAGCAGCCAGGCGTCAAAAGACAGTCCAAGCCGGTGCAGAACCTTGAAGCCGTCGCGGAATTTCGCATCGAGATAGAGGCCGGGTGCTGCGCGTCCGGCCAGCGGGCCCAGCACACCGGGGTCGGCGTCGTAGGACGCGCTCTGCCGGATGCCGCGGAAGCGGCCGTGCCCCGCAGCGATGTGCGAGCGCAGAACGTCTTCTGCTGCTGCCGCTCCGATTCGCAAATCGACGTGACCGACAATGCCGGCGCACGCGCGCAAGTCACCATAGAGTCCGCTTGCGGTCATCGCAGCAACGCCGTTGACGAACTCGGTCTCGCCGACGCATTTGAGCGCATCAGGTCCGTCCGCGCGATACATGGCGCCGCACTCCATGTAGATCGTACCTCGAATGTTATGACCGCTCTTCAGGTCCTTCAGCAACTCGTCGATCAGATAGCGCGGCGTGTTGCGGATGATGTCCATGAAGCCGTGATCGGACGGCGGCAGGTTGCGCAAGATCTCAGTCGGGCGGTCCCACAGATGATGGTGCGGATCGACGATCGGCAGATCGGGTTCGAGAATGGCTTCCGGCATGGTGGTCAGTCCTGTTTAAGAAGTAGCGATGATCAGACGATAGCCAAGGTCCATCTCGGTTTCACGCAAAACCTCGCCATGCCGGCGCTGCCAGGTGCCGTCTTCAAGGTCGAGCCGGAGACGGTCGATCCGCTCGTCGACGCTTGACGCATTTGCGAAGAACGAAATCGCTGCGCGTGCTTGGGGATCAAGGTACATTTCCGGCCTGCGCCAATAGGCACAGAAGAAACCATCGGTGCAGTCGTGCGGTACCGGAACGGGGATGATGCGAATGGTGGGAAAAATGGCTCGCGCCTTTTCCAACGGCAGCAAGGGTCGCATCTGCGGGACCATCTCGGGGAAATAGTCCTGAAGCAGCCAGAACTTCAGGCCCTCCATCTGATGATCGAGAAAAATGCATGGCCCGCGCGAAACGCGTGCCATTTCACGCAAACCCTGATCGAGATCGGACCAGTGGTGCGTCGTCAGGAAGGCGGTCGCTGTGTCGAAGCTCTTGTCGGGGAAGGGAAGGTTCTCGGCTGAACCCTGGATCGCTGTCGCGGCGTATGGCGGCCGTTGCGCAATCATCGTCGTGGAAGGTTCGATCGCGACGACCTCTCGGTCGCGTGGCTCATAGGAACCCGCGCCCGCACCGACATTGACAATGCTTCGCGCCTCACCCAGCGCATCCTGGATCAGCGCCGCGATACGGGGGTCGGGCCTTCGATAGTTCGCGTAACCCGTCCCGATCGTATCGTAGAGGGCGTTCACGGCGTCAGGATGACCCGCCCCGTGATCTTTCCCTCGCGCAGATCGTCGAGCGTCTGACTCGCAGCGCTCAACGGCCGCTTGCTGAACGGGATGGGATCGACCTTACCCGCCTTGACCAGTTCCATCATCTCGCGCGTCTCGTCGAGCGAGCCGACCATCGAGCCGTTGATCGAAATCGCGCGGAACGGGAACATCGGGATGGGCATCGACATCGCACCGCCGAACAGCCCGACGATGATGACCTTGCCGCCGCGACGCACAGTCTGGCTGGCAAAGGCGAAGCTCTTCTCCGAGCCGACGAAGTCGACGACGGCATAGGCACCGCCGCCCGTGTCGGTCATCAGTTTCTTGGCGCTGTCCGGTTCCTTGGTGTTGTAGGTCGCGGACGCTCCCGCCTTCTTCGCCGCCGCGAGCTTCTCGTCGTCGATGTCGGCGGCGAGTGGACCTTTGCCGAACAAGGCCTTGGCGAACTGAACACCCATCATGCCGACGCCCCCGACGCCCAGCACGAGCACCTGATCGTTGCGGCCAAGTTTCCCGATCTTCTTCATGGCCGAGAAGGCGGTGAGACCGGAGCACATGTAAGCCGCGCCGAGTGCGGGATCGGTCTTGCCATAGTCGAGTAGGTACTTCGGGTGCGGCACCATCACATGGGTCGAGTAGCCGCCTGCGACGCCGGATGAGCAGCCGAGCTGGCGAGGTCCGCCGACGCAGATATTCTCCTCGCCGCGCTCGCAAGCAGGACACTTGCCGCAGCCGATCCAGGGGAACGCCGCGAAGCGCTGGCCGACTTTCACGTCCTTGACGTCGGGCCCGATCGCGATGACTTCGCCTTCGATCTCGTGTCCCAGCGTGTGCGGCAGTTTCATGTTGGCCATGGGCAGCTTGTTGCCGCCGCCAAGATCGAAATAGCCGTCGTGAATGTGAACGTCCGAATGGCAAACGCCGGCATTGTGCACCTTGAGAAGGACCTCGGTGCCCGTGGGAGTGGGCGTCGGCGTCTCGACCATTTGTAGCGGCTTGCCGAATTCCGTGATCGCCTGGCTTTGCATGCGCGTCTCCCTTGAATTTTTTGCTTGGCGTCAGTCTGACATGTTCAAACCCGGCTTGTCATGCCCAGGCTCGCGTCAGTCAGCCACTGAACTGTCGCGCCAGACTGGCGAACTCCGCTACGGAAAGCTGCTCGGCCCGCGCAGTCGGCGCGATATCCGCCGCGCGTATGCGCTCCTCGGCGTTGGCGGCCAGGCCTTTCAGGCTCTGGCGCAACATTTTTCGCCGCTGGCCAAAGGCGGCCGCCGTGACCGTCTCGAGATCGGCGAGGCGCGCTGGAGCCACCGGTGCGGCAAGCGGTTCCAACCTCACGATCGAGGAGGTGATCTTGGGCGGTGGCACAAAGGCGCTGCGCGAGACGTCGAAGAGAATTTTTGCTGAACTGCGCCACTGTGCCAGGACCGATAAACGTCCATAGGCTGCGGCTCCCGGTTTGGCGACGATGCGCTCGGCGACCTCGCGCTGGAACATCAGCGTCAGGCTTTCCCAGAATGGCGGCCACTGTTCGACAGTCAACCACTTGACCAGAAGCGCTGTGCCGATGTTGTAGGGTAGGTTGGCGGCAACGCGCACGCGCGACGCGCCGAACAGCGTGCGTTCCTCGAGTTTCAACGCGTCGGCTGAGACGATCTCGAGTCTGCCCGGATAGGCAGTCGCGATGTCTGCCAGCGCCTGAAGGCATCTCTCGTCGCGCTCCACAGCTACAACGCGAGCTGCCCCTTCAGACAACAAGGCGCGCGTTAATCCTCCGGGCCCCGGACCGACCTCGTAGATCGTTGCGCTGTCGAGCGGTCCGGACGCGCGTGCGATGCGACGCGTTAGATTGAGATCGAGGAGAAAATTCTGCCCGAGGGTCTTTTTCGCCCGCAAGTCATATGTCGCGATGACATCGCGCAGCGCGGGCAATCCGTCAGCGCTCGGCATCGGCCATCTGCGCCGCCATGCGGATGGCGGCGATCATGCTGCGCGCATCGGCCTTGCCGGTGCCGGCAATATCGAGCGCCGTGCCGTGATCGGGCGATGTGCGAATGATCGGAAGCCCAAGCGTCACGTTCACGCCATCCCAGAACGACAACGTCTTGATCGGGATCAGGGCCTGATCGTGATACATGCAGAGCGCCGCGTCGAAATGCGCACGGCCCTCGGGATGGAACATCGTGTCGGCCGGCAAGGGACCGCGGACATCGTGCCCGCGCAATTTCAGCTTCGCGACCGCAGGCGCGATGATTTCATTCTCCTCGTTGCCGAGCACGCCGTCTTCACCCGCGTGGGGATTGAGGCCAGCGACGGCGAGCCTCGGCGCGGACACGCGGAAAAAACGCTTGAGCGCGGACAGGATGATCTCGCCTGTCTCGACGATAGCGTCCGTTGAGATCGCTGCCGGCACGCTCGCGAGAGGTCTGTGGATTGTCAAGGGTGCCACGCGCAGTTGCTCGCTCGCCAGCATCATGACCGCACGTGGCGCGCTCGTCAGCGCCTCGAGGAATTCGGTGTGGCCGGGATAGGCAAAGCCGGCATGCATCAGGACGGCCTTGTTGATGGGTGCAGTGACGATGGCGACGGCTTCTCCGTCACGCGCCATCGCGACGGCATTCTCGATCGCTTCGATGACGGCCTTGGCATTGTTCGTTGCCGGCTTAGCGGGCGAACGTGACGCTTTGGCCTGCGTGGCCACGATTGCGGCTTCGTCCTTAAGTCCGCAACCGCGAAAGACGGAGGCATCGCCGATCAGCTTCAACGGACGGCCATCGATGCGCCCACCCAACGCGTGAAACGCCTTCACCGCGATCTCCGGCCCAATGCCGGCCGGCTCGCCCATCGTCACGAGGATCGGTGCGTTCGCGCCGGGTCTCTTAGCGGGTTTCGACATTGGCGTTGCGGCGAAGATCGCGAAGATAGCGCCGCGAGAGGTTCGTGATCTGCGCGTCGAAAAGTTGTTCTTCGACTTGCTGGCGAGAGGGGATGGTGTAGGCGGTGATGATCGGTGCACGCTTGTCGCAACGGACCATCATCTCGATGCCGGCCGGCGAATAGAACGGCGGCGTCGCTTCGCCGGGCCCGGCCTTGTTGATCGCTTCCTGAATCTCCGGGCTGAGATCGGTGATCTTGATGCCGAGTTTGGTGAGATCCTGAACCACCAGACCGTGGATCTGTTGCTCAATCTTGGGCAACGTCTCGCAGCCGTTGACATGGTCGTGGATCTGAACCGCGACTTTGATCGCATTGTCCTTCAGCTGCTTCGACGGGCTGGGGCCAAGCGGCAGCAACACGCGATCGACGGTGAGCGGTCCCGCCGGTTTCTGCGTTGCGGGATCGGGGACCTTCGTCCCCATTCCTTCCTGGCGATCGCGCAAGCCGAGGATGTAGTAGCCGCCGGTCGAGCGGATGGGCGGTGAGACTTGGCCGATCTCCAGATGTTGCAACGCGTCGTCGAGTTCCGCCGGCAATTGTCCCAGATGCACCCAGCCGAGATCGCCCCCTGCCGCGGCCGTCGGGCTCTGGCTGAACTGTCGCGCTACGGTTCCGAAATTGGCTCCGGAATGAAGTTGCGTTTCGATGTCCTGCGCGTCCTTCAAAACCTTTGCGTCGACATCTGGGTTATCGACGGTGAGGAAGATCTGCGAGACGAGGAAGTGGGGCTTGTTCGCTCCCTCTTGCAGCTTGGCGAGTTCCGCATCGACGTCGGACGGAGAAACATTCACGCGCCCCTCGAATTCGTCTTCTACCGCCTTTTGCCAGGCGATCTGTACGGCGATCTGTCCGCGCAACGTCGCCATCTCTACGCCGCCTTTCTTCAGGAGATCGACGAGTTGATCCTTCGTCAGGTGGTTGTCCGAGGTGATGCGTTCGATCGCTTTGTCGACGTCGGCCGGCGCAACGGTAATGCCTTTGTGACGCGCTTCCTGGATCTGCAGCTGTTCCGTCTCGAGTTGCGTCAGCACCTGGCCGCGCAGCCTGGCAAGAATTGCCGGCGTCGCCTGCAGGCCCGATGTTGCGACGAAGAGAAGGATTCGCTGGCGCAGATCGTATTCGGTGACGACGGCATCGTTCACGATGGCAGCCACGCCGTCACTGGGGCCGGTATCGGTTTGAAGTACGGCACCGGCCGGGGGGATGGGCGGCAGCGCCGCCGTTGCGCCGGTGCCGCTTGGCGCTGTGGCGGCCGGCGACGGTGCCGCCGGTGCAACTGCTTTACCCAGCGCCGGCATCGCGCACAGCAGTGTAACCAGCGCAATAACGACATGGATTCGACGCATCTGAATCAAGGCTCGGCCCTTCGGCAGCAATCTCAATGGTTTACGCGCTCGCCCCCGAACCGGCCGCGAGAATAAGCAAAATCGCCCGCGGTTCAAGGATGGGAGAAGACATCCTGCGGGAACAGGCTGAACGGCGTGATGGGCTGGTCTCCCGTCTTCAGGTTGAACCGCAGAATGATCGAGGTTGAGGGCGGCAAGTCGCGGTCGGTCGTGAACTTTCGCCGATAGGCGATCGAGACCCCGAGACATTCGTCCTCATAGCCGAGGCCAAGTTCCGTATCCAGCATCTTTCCGGCCAGAAGATCGCGGCGAATGGCGCCGAAAGCTTGCCAGTTGCGATAGAAGTTGATGTCTGCCTGCGCATTGATTTCCTCGCGGGCACCAAGTCCCAACGTCTCCTCTTCGGCCGGCAACTGCACATAACTGATCTGCACCGTGGAGCGATTGAAGATGCCGGTCAGATAAACTTCGTGGCGTCTGACCGTTCCGTTGGCGCGGTCGATGTCGATGCGGTCGGTAAGATCGATATAGGGCAGGAACTTCACGCTGACGCGTCCAACAACATCCGACGTCGTGCCATGCTGGCCGGAGTCCACGCCAAAGATCGGGTCGGGTTTCCAGCGAAAAGTCTGGCCGAGCACACCGTCGATCGAGCCAAAGGGGAACACCGCGCGTGCATGCATTCCGAGATTCGCCCGCGGACCGCTTTCGACCAGGTCGTAGCCGGGCGTCTGATCGAACGACAAGATGTTGTTTTCGTCCAATTCGAAGTCCGTGCTGTCTTCGATCGGAATGCCTCGTGGGTTGCCGCCGTAAGGTTGCATGACCATTTGCGCGATGGGTTCGACGATGAAGGCGCGGCCGTCGCGCGAACTGGAAATGAAGGGCCAGCGCCAATCCAGCGCCGCGTATGGAATGCCGCGCGAGATGAACGTGTCGTGAGGTGCAAAGGGCGGCGGGTTGCTCACGTGATACAAATCGCCGCGCGCATCAAGTTGCAGCGACAGCATCTGGCCGCCCGGAAGAATCATCGGCCAGCGCATGCGCGCCTCCGCCGTCGCACGCTGACTGTCCACGCCGATGTCGCGCGTCAGCGTCACAGTATTAAAGTCGAAGCGGAACTGGCCGCCGAGCCAGTGATGCAACGGACTGAAGCTGAACTCGACGAGCGGCAATGCCAGCGGAATGAGGCGGCTATTGTCGGAGGCACGCAGGCCCTGGAAGAAATAGCCGGTCACCGCAAAGCGCGTCCGTGCTCCGGCTCCTTCGATATACAAATCGTTCACCAACCTGTCGGCCTGTGAGAAGTCATAGCGCTTGAGATAGGTGTCGTTCGTCGTCAGTTGCGCGTCGTATCCGGCCGTCCAATTGTCGGATACCGGAATCCGGCCCGCGCCGAAAAGACTGGCGTACCACTGGTGCTCCCTTTGCGTGACCCCGCCATAAGGATTGTAAGCGACGCTTCCCTGCAGCCACATGCCGCCATGTTCCCAGCGTTCGCGATACTCGCCGGCCAGAACGCCGCCGCCTCGTGTCGTGGCGATGGGCGTGATCGTGGCATCGTTCGTCGGCGACAGCGCGATATAGATCGGAACGCGCAGAAAATAACCGATCGAGGTCGAAGAACCGAAATCGGGCGTCAGTATGCCCGATGCGTAACGCACCGACGGATCAGGCTGCGTCAGGTATGGCGTGTAGAACACCGGAACGTCGAAGAATTCGAGCGTTGCACCCTTGAACACGATGCGATGCTTGACCTGATCGTAGATCACGTGATCCGCCTGCACGCGCCACACGGGCGTGCGCTGACCCGGCTGATTGCAGATTTTGCACGGCGTGTAGGCCGCATCGAACGCTTCGGTGAAGCGGCCTTGGCGTCGCGAGGCGCTCGCCGCGACTAGGCGGCCGTTCTTGCCGATTAGCGCCGCGAAGCTCTTGAGCGCGCCTTCGCGCATCTTGTCGTGCAGCGTCACATGATCGGCGAATGCGACATTGCCCTTTTCGTCGGTGATGCTGACATGGCCGTTGGCGACGACCGTATCGCTATCCTCGTCGTATGACACTTGATCGGCGAGAAGGATCCGGTTGTCGCTGTCGATTTCGACATGGCCTTGTGCAGTGACCACGTGCTTGTCGACGTCGTAGTACATTTCTTCAGCCTGGAGCAGGAACTGCCCTTTGAGTGGCACGGCTGGAGCGGCCTGCGCTGCTCCGAGCGCAAGCAGAGACAATCCCACAAGGATGAGAATGGCGCGGGTCACCCATCCTCCTGATTGAAGACGAGCGTCATGCCGATCAATATCGAAGCGATGGCCGGCGCGGTGGCCGCAAGTGCGACGGGCAGGATGCCGCTCTGGCCGAGCGCGCGCGCGAACTCGCTGAAGAAATAGACTCCGAATCCGGCCAACGCACTGACGAGCACGACGCGCGGCAGTCCACCTCTGCGCGCAAGACGAACCGAGAAGCTCGCAGCCATGAAGACCATGGCGGCGAACAAGGCCGGGGTCGCCAGCAAGGTGTAGAGATAGAGTTCATAGCGTATGGCAGAAAAACCGGCGCTTTGTGCGGTCCGAATGAATCCCGGCAATTGCCAGAACGACAATGTGTCGGGCGACGCGAAGCTCTCTTGAATCTGTGCCGGTGTCAGCGTCGTCTCGAGCTTGTATTTGTCGTGATGGACGGGGCGTCCTTCGCTGCCGCTTACCCAGGCGTCCATGAGCATCCAGGTGCCTGCCTGAAGCTGCGCCGACTTGGCATCGACGCGCCCGAGGAAACGATCGTCGGCGCCATACAGGAACACGATGACGTCTTCGAGATGAACGCCCTGGTCGGTGACGCGCAACGCATGGATCACGGATTGTTGGTTCGCATCGCCCTGTCGTAGCCAGAGTCCGTTGCGCGATACGGCCAGCTGCGACGCTTCACCCTTGATGTACTTCGCTTCGAGTGCGGTGAACTGCGCCAGCATGCGCGACGAAATCGGGGTCACGATCATCACCAGGAAAATGCCCAGCGCCGCAGCCACCGCGAGCGGCGGCGCGAGGAAGTCCCATGCCGACATGCCGGCGGCACGGATTGCAACCAACTCTTGGCTGCGCGCGAGTCTTGCAAAGGCGAATACTCCGCCTAGCAATACCGCGAAGGGCAACATCTTCTGTCCAAGATCAGGAAGCTGAAGGATGGCCATTCCGATCACTACGATCGTCGCGACGCCGTGGCCCGCCGTTCGGTTCGTCAGGTCGACGACGTCGATCGAGAACGCGAGCAGGAGAAAAACCGAATAGACGATGACGACTCCGATCAGGAACTGCTCCGCGAGGTATCGGTAGAGCGTCCAGGACCAACTCATGTGAGGACCTCGACCGGTTCGCTGCGTTTGAACCATTGGGCGGGAATGACGCCGCCAAGCACGGCAAGCGCGACGGCCGCACCCAGAAGCGGAATCAGATAGAAGAGGAAGACGAGCGATGGGGTGCTGACGGCCAGACCTTGCACCCCATAGCCTGCAATGCGGACGATGGCGGCGCCAAGCGCCGCGAGCGCGAGCCTCAGCGCATTGGCGCCGCGCGCGCGACGTCCCCGCAGAACGGCGGCAAGCGCGATCAGTGCGAACGCAATGCAATAGAGCGGCTGCGACAAGCGGTTGTGGCCCTCGGCTATGTAGGCATTGCGCAGCTTCGGCCGCAGTTTCTGATCCGGCCAGAACAACTCGGAAAGATAGCGCTCGCTGGTGGCACGATCGGTGGCGCGCGCCGGTCCTGCGAACTGGTCGAGATCGAACACGTCGCGCTGGAAATTCAGTACCGTCAACTGACCGCCGGCATGACTGCTTTGTTCCACGGTGCCGTCGAACATGATCAGTCGCGCACCGGCGGGCGTCTGCGCCAGCTGTCCGCGCACGGCGAGATAGGTGACGGGACTCTTCTTGTTGCGATTGTCGTGCACCATGACGCCGCGGATCGTGCCGTCCGAGTTCAGTTCGCGGATGAAAACAGTCAGTCCGCTGGCCGGCGTATTGAATTCCCCTTCGTTGAGCAAAGCGGCACCGATATCGGCGCGAATATCGACGACCTTGTCCTTCATCGCGCGCTGTCCCGCCGGCATGAGATAAAGGCCGCAAAGATAGGTCAGAGCCATGACGATCGCGGCCGCAAGCAGCACGGGCAGTGCGACCTGGGCCCGACTGAAGCCGGCGGCGGACATCACCACCAGTTCGCTGTCGGAGTTGAGCTTGTTGAGCGAGAACAGCGTGCCGGCAAAAAACGCGATCGGCAGGATGATGACGAGGAGGCTCGGCAGGATGAGAATCGTCAGATAGATGAACGTCGGCGCGGACTGGCCGCGATTGATGACGAGATCGAGCAGGCGAAGCGACTGGGTCAGCCAGATCACGGCGGTGAGCAGAAAGGCAAAGAGCAACGTCGGGCCGATCATCTGGCCGAGCACGTAGGTCGACAGTCGCGGCAGTCTCACGCTTACAGCCGTCATGGCGCGGGAATGCACACTTTTGTGTGCGCCCTTTCGCCCCTTATCAGATTCGCCCTAAACTAGCATTCCGGCGTGGTAATCCGGCAATATGGATCGACCGCGCTCCCGCCTCTTAATACTGGCCAGCCGGGCCGCACAGCTCAGTCCACTTCAGGAGACATACAATGCAATTGTCCTTTGCCGCACCGCATGCGATCGATTCGGGCGCCTTGATCGTGGGTGCGTTGGAAGGCGGCACACTCAGCGCGGCCGCGCAGAAAGCGGACAAAGCTGCGGGCGGCGCGTTAACCCGCGGGCTCAAGGTCAGCAGCTTCACCGGAAAGTCCGGACAGGTTTTGGAAATATTGGCACCGGCGTCAGTGAAAGCGTCGCGCATTCTGCTCGTCGGAATGGGCAAGGCGTCGGAGTTCGACGGCACGAAAGCCGAGAATCTCGCGGCGTCGATCAACGGGCGGTTGAGCGGTTCGGGCGAGACCGAAGTCACCTTCGATATCGATGTCCCGAAGGGTGCCAAGCTGAAGGCGGGAGACCTTGCGGCGCATTTGGCACTTGGGGCGCGGCTGCGCGGCTACGTCTTCAACCAATATCGCACGAAGAATCTAGATGAGTATGAATTCAAGCTCAAAAAAGTCACGATCGCGACAAACTCAGTAGCGGACGCAAAAAAGAGCTGGAGCAAGCTCGAGGGCATTGCCGGTGGGATCGTCAGCGCGCGCGATTTGATCAACGAGCCGCCGAACGTCCTGCATCCCGAGGAATTTGCGCGCCGCGCGAAAGCGCTTCTCACCAAGCTTGGCGTCAAGGTCGATATTCTTGGTGAAACCGAGATGAAGAAGCTCGGCATGGGTTCGTTGCTCGGCGTCGGCCAGGGCAGCGAGCGCGAAAGCCAACTGATCGTCATGCACTGGAACGGCGCGCGCAAGAAGAGCGATGCGCCGGTCGCCTTCGTCGGCAAGGGTGTGTGCTTCGACTCCGGCGGCCTGTCGCTCAAGACCGGCGCCGGCATGATGGGCATGAAGGGCGATATGGGTGGTGCGGCAGCCGTGGTCGGAACGTTGCAAGCGCTGGCAACGCGCAAGGCCAAGGTGAATGCGGTCGGCGTCATCGGGCTCGTCGAGAACATGCCCGATTCCAAGGCGCAACGCCCCGATGACGTGGTCAAGTCGATGTCCGGTCAGACGATCGAGGTGTTGAACACCGACGCCGAGGGCCGCCTCGTGCTTGCCGATGCACTGACCTACACACAGCGCAAGTTCAAGCCGAAATTCGTCATCGATCTTGCGACACTCACCGGCGCGATCATCATGGCGCTCGGTCCCGAGCACGCCGGGCTGTTCTCAAATGACGACAAGCTTGCGAGCCGCATCACGGATGCCGGGAAGGCGGTCGGCGAACCGGTGTGGCGCATGCCGCTCGGGCCCAACTACGACAAACTCCTGCGCTCCAAAATCGCCGACATGAAGAACATCGGCGGACCGAGCGCAGGCTCGATCACGGCCGCCCAGTTCCTCCAGCGCTTCGTGGAGAACAAGACGCCATGGGCGCATCTCGATATCGCCGGCGTTGCCTGGCAGGATGGTGAGCGCAAGGCGCTCGCGCCGAGTTGGGGCGTCGGCTGGGGCGTTCGCATTCTCAATGAACTGGTCTCGGAGCATTACGAAGATTGAGCGAGGTCCTCTTCTATCACTTGGAGCGTCGCGCGCTGGACGATGTGCTTCCGGGCATGATCGAAAAGACGCTCGAGCGCGGCTGGCGCGCACTGATCTGCGTGGAGTCGTCGGATCGGGCGGATGCCGTCGACAATCTGCTTTGGACCTACAACGAACAGACCTTCCTGCCGCATGCGCAGGCGGGCGAGTGCGATCCGAAACGCCAGCCGGTGCTGATCACGGTCGAAGAGGACAATGCGAACGGCGCCAATGTGCTGTTCCTCGTGGGCGGCGCCACTCCACCTGCGTGGGACGAGCCCGCGACGAAGAGCTTGACGCGTGTTGTCGTGATGTTCGATGGGCGCGACAGCGAGGTGCTGGCACGCGCCCGCACCGCCTGGAGCGCCGCGAAGGCGGCCGGGAATGACGTGACCTATTGGAAGGAATCCGCGTCCGGCAAATTCGAGAAGCAGTCTTGAGATTGCCGCCGCAAGCGACCATCTGGTAGATCAGCGCCACCGGAGTCTCGCTTGCTCAATCCGCTCACCTATCTGGAAAATCCGATCACGCTTATTCCGCTGGCGCTGATCGTCGTCTGCGTCGTGCATGCGGTCCGGCGCGGCAATATCTTTCCCTGGATCTACATCATCGTATTTCTGCCCGGCATCGGCAGCTTGATCTATCTGGCGGTTGAGATCATTCCCGAACTGGTGCGGGGCAGGGGTGCGGCGCGCGTGAAATCGGGCGCGGCGGCGGTACTCGATCCCAACAAGTCGTTCCGCGAAGCGCATCGCGCCGCTGCGCTGGTCGGCTCGGTCGATGCCAAGCGTGCGCTCGCGGAAGAGTATATTGCGCGCGGCGCCTATGCCGATGCGGTCGCGCTCTATCGCGAAACGGCGCAAGGCCAGTTCAAGGACGATCCCGCACTCCTGCTTGGCCTCGCACGCGCGCAGTTCCTCAACAACGATCCGGCAGGTGCGCAGGCGAGTCTCGACGCGTTACAGGCCGCCGATCCGAGCTTCGTCTCTGGCGACGCGCATCTTCTCTATGCCCGTGCGCTTGAAGGGCAAGGCAAGACAGCGGAAGCGCTGGCCGAGTATCGCAAGCTCGTTCCTTACTATTCGGGCGAGGAAGCTCGCGCGCGGTACGCCATGCTGCTGGAAAAGACAGGTGCACGTGATGAGGCGCGCACGGTCTACCAGGAGATCGTCAAGCTGCTCGACGGCGCGCCTTCGCGCTACCAGAAGTCGCAGAAGGAATGGGGCGACATCGCGCGCCGCGCGCTGCGCTGAGCGTTCTTCACGGCTCCGCCATTGCTAGCTCATACTCTTCCTGCATCTTGAGCCAGCGTACTTCAAGTGTCTCGAGCTTCTTGATCGAGTCGGCGCGCTTTTTGGAGACGGCTTTGCCGCGCGCCGGATCCTGGGCAAAGAGAAGCGGATCGGACAAGGACTTCTCGCACTTCGCGATCTCGATGTTCAGTTCGGCGATCTGATGTTCGGCGGCTTCGAGCTTGTCTTTCAGCGGTTTGAGCTGCCGTCGCTTTTCGGCCCCATCGCGCCGCGTCGTGTTCTTTGTCGCCTTCGCCTCGGGTTCGCGCGCGGGAGCGGCGTCCCCTGAGAGTAAATAGCGGCGATAGTCTTCGAGGTCGCCCTCGAACGGGTGGACTTCCCCGTTGGCGACCAACAGAAGGCGGTCCGCCGTAGCCTCGATCAGGCGGCGATCATGGCTGATGAGTACGACGGCACCATCGAAATCGTTGAGCGCGCTCAAGAGTTCGCCGCGCGCATCGATGTCGAGATGGTTTGTAGGCTCGTCGAGGATGAGCAGGTTCGGCTTGTCCAGCGTCGCCAACGCCAGCATCAAGCGCGCGCGCTCGCCGCCGGAGAGATTGCCGACCTTGGTCAACTGCTTGTCGGCGGCGAAGCCGAAGCCGCCGAGCTGCGTGCGCACCTCTCGTTCGCTGAGCTTCGGCCGCAAATGCTGCAGCGTCTGAATCGGCGTGATCAGGCCGTTGAGTTCTTCCAGCTGGTGCTGCGCGAAGTAGCCGGGCACGAGTTTCTTGGCGCGGATCAATTCGCCGCGCATCGGTTCGAGCTTGTCGGCGAGAAGCTTGGCAAGCGTCGACTTGCCATTGCCGTTCTGGCCGAGCAGCGCGATGCGGTCATCGGGATCGAAACGCAGCGACAGATGAGAGAGAACCGGCTTTCCCGGCTCGTAACCGACCGACACGCGATCCATTGTCACCAGCGGCGGGCTTGCTTCGGTCGCCTTGGGCAGGCGGATCGGCGCGATGTGCTCATCGAGCGGGATCTCGATGCGTTCCAGCCGTTCGATCATCTTGATGCGACTTTGCGCCTGGCGCGCCTTCGATGCCTTGGCGCGGAAGCGGTCGACGAAGGACTGCAGATGCTTCCGCTGCGCCTCCTGCTTCTTCTGCATCGCGCTGTCGAGCGCGCGGCGCATGGCCCGCGTCTCGGCGAAGGTGTCGTAGTTGCCGGTGTAGAGCGTGAGCTTGCCGTGCTCGAGATGAAGGATGAATTCCGCCGCCGTGTTGAGGAGATCGCGATCATGGCTGACGATCAGCACGGTGCCGCGATAGCGCTGCAGGAAGTTCTCCAGCCACATCACGCCTTCGAGATCGAGATAGTTGGTCGGCTCGTCGAGCAAAAGAAGATCGGGCGCGGCGAAAAGAATGGCGGCGAGTGCGACGCGCATGCGCCAGCCGCCGGAAAACTCTGCACACGGACGAAGCTGGTCGGGCGCCGGGAAGCCGAGGCCGGCGAGGATTTCGGCGGCGCGCGCCGGCGCCGTGTAGGCGTCGATCGTATCGAGGCGGTGATAAATGTCGCCGAGCTTGTGCGCGTCGGACTCATGCTCTGCCTCGGCAAGAAGTTTCGTCCGTTCCACATCGGCAGCGAGAACCGTTTCGGTCAGGCTCGCTTGCGTGCCCGGCGCTTCCTGCGCGACCGAACCGATGCGCCAGGCACTCGGCCAGGAAGTGTCGCCATCGTCGGCATGCACGTCGCCGAGGATGACCCTGAGCAGTGTGGACTTGCCGGCGCCGTTGCGTCCGACTAGGCCAATGCGCCGCCCTGCGGGCAAGCTTGCGCTTGCGCCTTTCAGGATCTCCCGGCCGCCGAAGCGGACGACGATGTTGTCCAGAACCAGCATGGCGGCGGGGCTTGTATCACGGGTTTTCTCGCGGCATAAGGCGCGCGCTTTCGCAATTTGGAGTGGATGATGGCCGTCGAGCGGACCCTTTCGATCATCAAGCCGGACGCGACGCGCCGCAACCAGACCGGCGCGATCATCGACCGTTTCGAGAAGGCGGGCCTGCGCGTCATCGCTTCGCGCCGGATGCACTTGTCCAGGTTGCAGGCCGAGGCCTTCTATGCCGTGCACGAGGAGCGGCCGTTCTTTCGCAGCCTGGTCGAGTTCATGACCTCGGGGCCGGTCGTCGTGCAGGTGCTGGAAGGCGAAAACGCCATTGCCAGGAACCGCGAAGTCATGGGTGCCACCGATCCGGCCAAGGCGGCGCCGGGTACCATCCGCAAGGACTTTGCCGAATCGATCGAGGCCAATTCCGTCCATGGCTCGGATGCCGCAGAGACCGCGGCGAACGAGATCAAGTTCTTCTTCAGCGATCTCGATATCGTTCCGTAAGGGACAAACGGCGGGAGGAGCGCATGCAAGGCAAGACAGTCGTCGTCACTGGCGGGACATCGGGCATCGGAGAAGTCGCGGCCCTGAGACTGGCGGAAAAGGGTGCGCGGATCGTGCTGATCGCGCGTGACCAAGCGCGCGCCGCAGCGACTCTCGCCAAACTCAAGAACGCCAATCCATCCGTCGCGCACACAGCACATTACGGCGATCTCTCGTCGCTCGCCGAGATGAAGCGCGTCGCGGGTGAAGTGGCGGCCGCCGAGCCGCGCATCGACGTGCTCGTCAACAATGCCGGCGCGGTGTTCCTCTCGCGCAAGACCAGCGTCGACGGTCTGGAGATGACGTTCGCGACCAACCACATGGCCTACTTTGTCGTGACGAACATCCTGCTCGACCGGCTGAAGGCGACGCCGGGCGCGCGCATCGTTTCGACGGCCTCCGACGCACACAGATCCGGCAAGCTCGACTTCGACGATCTGCAAAGCGAGAAGAGCTACGGCTCGTTCCGCGTCTATGGCACGTCGAAACTCTGCAACATCCTCTTCACGCGCGAACTGGCCCGCTGCCTCGAGGGCGCCGACGTCACGGCGAACTGTCTGCATCCCGGTTTTGTCGGCACGCGCTTCGGCCAGAACAATGCCAGCAACATCTTCACCAAGCTGCTGCGCGACGCCGTCATGTCGCTCGGCATTTCACCGGAAGAGGGTGCCAAGACTATCATCCATCTGGCCTCGTCGCCGGATGTGGCCACGATCAGCGGCGAGTATTTCTACAAGTGCAAGGTGGCCGAGCCGACCGCCGCAGCGCAGAACGATGCCGATGCGAAGCGGCTGTGGGACGTGTCCGCGAAGATCGCCGGGGTCGGTTAGAGAAACACCGCGCGTCCATCTCGCAAGACGACCTTGCCCTCGGCCACGAGTTTGAGCGCGGCCTGATAGAGCTTGTGCTCCTCGGTGAGCACGCGGGCCTGCAAAGTCGCGGCCGTGTCGTCGGGATAAACCGGCACCGCCGCTTGCGAAATGATCGGTCCGCTGTCGAGTTCCGGCACCACGAAATGCACCGTGCAGCCGGACACGCGCACACCGGCATCGATCGCCTGTTGGTGCACGCGGATGCCCTTGAATGCCGGCAGTAGGGAAGGGTGGATATTGAGCATCCGGCCCTGCCATTTGCGCACGAATGCATCGCTGTGAATGCGCATAAAGCCCGCTTCGCAAATCAAGCCGATGTCTGCTTCGTTCAAGGCTGCGTCGATCGCGGCGTCGAAGTCTTCACGCGTGGCGAAGCTTTTGTGGGAAATCGTCTTGGCGGGAATGTGCGCCGCCGCCGCGACCGCCAAGCCTTCCGCCGTCTCGACGTTGGAAATCACCAGCGCGACCTCGGCGGGAAAATGCGGCTCGCGGCAGGCTTGGATCAGCGCGGCAAGGTTGCTGCCGCGACCGGAGATCAAAACGGCGGTGCGCACGTTTTTCGTCAAAGCTTGAGCGCGCCCTTGTAGACGACCTTCGCTTCGCCGTCCGCCGCCACGAGCAAGCCGACGCGCATCGCCTTCTCGCCGCACTCCTGGAAGGCGTCGATCACATGGCCCGCGCTCTCCGCCGCGACCACGGCGATCAACCCAAGTCCGCAATTGAAGGTACGCAACATCTCGCTTTCGACAATGCCTGCCTGGCGCGCCAGCCAGCCGAACACGGGAGGCGGCGTCCAGCGGCCAAGATCGATCTCCGCGTCGAGACCATCGGGCAGTATGCGCGGCTGGTTTTCCGTGATGCCGCCGCCGGTGATGTGAGCCAGTCCCTTCACGCCGCCGGCGCGGATCGCCTCGAGACTGCTCTTTACATAGAGATGCGTTGGCGCAAGCAGTGCATCGGCAAGCGTGCGCGCGCCGTCAAACGGCGCAGGTTTGTCGTACACGGCGCCCGCGTCGGCGATGACGCGACGCACGAGCGAAAAACCGTTGGAGTGCAGGCCGCTGGACGCGACGCCGATCACGACGTCGCCTTCCACCATCGCGTTCTTCTTCGGCAGGACGTGACCGCGCTCCACTGCGCCGACGGTAAAACCTGCGAGATCGAAATCGCCCTTGGCATAGAGGCCGGGCATCTCCGCGGTCTCGCCGCCGATCAAGGCGCAGCCGGATTCGCGGCAGGCCCGCGCAATGCCTTCGATCACGATCGCCGCCTCCTCGACGTTCAGCTTTCCCGTCGCGAAGTAGTCGAGAAAGAATAGCGGCTCGGCGCCCTGCACGACGAGATCGTTGACGCACATGGCGACCAGGTCCTGCCCGATACCACCTAGCTTCTGGGTTTCGATGGCGATCTTGAGCTTGGTGCCGACACCGTCGGTCGAAGCGACGAGGATCGGATCCTTGAAACCCGCCGCCTTCAGATCGAACAAGCCGCCGAAGCCGCCGAGATCGGCATCGGCGCCAGCGCGGCGAGTCGAGCGGGCGGCGGGCGCGATTCGTGCCACCAGCGCTTCTCCGGCATCGATGTCGACGCCGGCATCTTTGTAAGTGAGGCTGTTGCGGCCGGTTTTGTCGGTCATCTCGATGGCGCGGCGCGACGGAAGCGGTTTCAGGCTTCGTTTAAGATGCACCGTGTGAAGATACAAGCGGTTGAGGCGGGAATCTCAGATGTCGCTTGAAGGTGCGATTGCAGTCCATCGGTTCGGTCTTGGGGCGCAACCGGGCGAGCTCGACCGCGCCAGCCGCGATCCCAAGGCCTGGCTGTTGTCCCAGACCAACACGCCAGCCGATCAGCCGTCGCCGCTGGCCGGCGGCGCGTTCAAGAACGGCGGCGAGCTGGTCGTCGAAATGCTGCAATACCAGCGCGATCGGGCGCGCGAACGCCGCAATGGCACGGGCGGCGATCCGGTCAAGATGTTCTTCAAGATCAAGGCGCAGGAATTCCAGGACGAACTTGCCGCCCGTTTCGCCCATGGCTTCACGACGGATCGTCCTTTCGCCGAGCGCCTGGTCTGGTTCTGGAGCAACCACTTCGTGGTCTCGGCGCAGAACCCACGTGCGACCACTTTGGTCGGAGCTTTCGAACGCGAGGCGATTCGTCCGCACATCAACGGCAAGTTCGAGGACATGCTGCTGGCCGCCGCAAGCCATCCGGCGATGCTGCTCTATCTCGACAATGCGCAGTCCATCGGTCCCAACTCGCGCGTCGGGTCCCTTACCGGAAAAGGTCTCAACGAAAATCTCGGCCGCGAGCTGATGGAGCTTTACTCTCTCGGTGTTGATGGTGGCTATACGCAGGCGGACGTCGTCGCGTTGGCCAAGATCCTCACCGGCTGGTCGCTCGATCCTTCGGGCGGCAACAACGGCTTCGCCTACTACGCCAATCGCCACGAGCCGGGCGACGTCACGTTGCGCGGTCGCACCTATCCGCCGACCCTCGAAGGCGGCATCGCCGCGGTCAAGGACCTGGCGCATGATCCGGCGACGGCGCGCCACATCGCACGCAAGCTCGCGGCGCATTTCATCGCCGACGATCCACCGCCTGAGTCCGTGGCGCGACTGGAGACGACGTTCACCGAAACGAACGGCGATCTGCACGCTCTCGCTCACGCTGTCGTCGAGGATGCGAATGCCTGGAAGCCGGGGCCGGGCAAATTGCGTACGCCGGTGGAATATGTGACGGCCGGATATCGTCTGCTCGATTTTCCGAAAGGCGAGACGAGCGACAAGCAGGTGCGCGGCGCGCTGGCTGCGACGCGGCTCATGGGCGAGACGCCGCTTGCGCCGCCCGCGCCGAAAGGCTGGCCCGATACGTCCGATGCCTGGTCGGGACCGGACGCCATCCTGACGCGCATCGAGTGGGCGCAGCAGGTCGGCCAACGCATGCCGCCCGGAATCGACGCCGCCGCGATCGCGGACATGGGCGTGGGGCCTCTGCTCCAGCCGGCAACCAAAGTCGCCATGGCGCAGGCGGAGAGCCAGTCCGACGCACTGGCGCTTCTGCTGTGCAGTCCGGAATTCCAGCGCAGGTGAAGTCATGTCGACACGTCGCACGATCCTGAAGACCATGGCCGCAGCCGGCGCGCTTGCTGCATGGGACACGCCGATCCGCACCGCGTTTGCTGCGGTTCCGACGGAGCGGCGTTTCGTCGTCGTCATCCTGCGTGGCGCGCTCGACGGTCTCGCTGTCGTTCCGCCGCATGGCGACAAGGATTATGCGGCGACGCGCGGCACCTTGGCGCTCAGCACGAGCGGGACCAATCCGCTGCACGATCTCGACGGCTTCTTCGGACTGCATCCATCGCTCGGCAATGTGAAGGGGATGTACGACGCGAAGGAAGTCGCAATCTTCCACAACATCTGCTCGCCCTATCGCGATCGCTCGCACTTCGACGGCCAGAACGTGCTCGAGACGGGCGGCAGGGGTCCGCATGTGCTGCAGGACGGCTGGCTCAATCGCGCGCTCGTGCCCATGGGACTCGGCGAAGGTGAGCATGCGCTCGCGGTGGCGCAGACGCCGCCGCTGCTTCTCTCAGGTCCATCGCGCGCGACGAGTTGGATGCCGGCAACGCTTCCGGCTCCCGACGAAACATTTCTTGCGCGCGTGAAACAGCTCTACGCGAAAGACGCCGTGCTCTCCAACGCGCTCGCGAGTGCGACGGACCTTCAGATGAAGGCCCGCTCCGCCGTCGATGATCCCGCGGCGAAGAAGCCTGGAATGGGCGGCGGCTACGGCGATCTCACACCGCTCTTCACCGGCGCAGGTAAACTCCTTGCGGCGTCGGAGGGCCCGCGCGTTGCCGTGCTCGACGCAAGCGGCTGGGACACGCACTTCAATCAAGGAAGCAATGACGGACAGCTTGCGCGCCGCCTTCTGGCCCTCGATCAGGGGTTGGATGCGATGAAGACCGCGCTCGGTCCAATCTGGAAGAAGTCAGCAATTGTGCTCGCGACCGAGTTCGGCCGCACGGTTCGCCCGAACGGCAGCGACGGAACCGATCATGGCACCGGCGGTGCTGCTCTCGTTCTTGGCGGCGCAGTGAAAGGCGGCACCGTGCGTGCCGAGTGGACAGGACTTTCGCCGTCCGTACTGGAGGACGGACGCGACCAGCCCGCCCGCACCGATTTGCGCGCGCTGTTCAAGGGATTGCTTGCCGAACAGATGGGAGTTCCAACCGGAGCGCTCGACGCGAAGATTTTTCCCGACAGCGGCAACGTGACCGCGCTGACGGAACTCATTCGGGCCTGATTTCTGCCGCTTTCGCGCCCAAGCTGCCCCCTTTATACTTGCGCGGTATTGTTAGGGTTTCCGATGCGACAGATTTTGCCCCGGTCGGCTCCTTTTCTGGCGCTTGCCTTCGCCGTGCTGTTGCCGTTGGCTGCGCGCGCGGCTGACCCGACTTTCACGGTCAGCGGAATTCATGTCGACGCGTCTGCCGCCTCGGCGGCGGCGGCCCAGGCGATCGCCATCGATCAGGGCCGGCCAAAGGCATGGGACATCCTCTATAAGCGCGTCGCACGGCAGACCGATCTGGCAAAGGAGCCGAAGCTCGATGCCATCGCTCTGCGCGGGCTGGCGCGCGGCTATACGGTCAGCAACGAGAGGCGTTCGACCACGCGCTATGTGGCGGATGTCACCTACATTTTCAGTCCGGAGGCCGTTGCTCGCGTGATGCGGGCTATCGCGCCCGGCTACGCAGTCACACAGGCGCGACGCATTCTCCTCATCCCGATGGCGCCGACCTTCAGCCGCGATTCCGCTTGGAGCACCGCGTTCGTCAGTCCGCGCTTCGGCGGCAGTCTGGTGCCGTTCATCGTTCCGTCGGGCGGTTCCGCCGACGTCAAAGAACTCAGCCGGCTGCAATTCGACTCGACGAATTGGGCGGACGTCGAGCTCGTCGCCGCGCGCATTCATGCGACCGAGGCGGTCGTCGCGCTTGCGGTTCCGATTCCGGGAAAAATCCAGGTCTGGTTGAAACGCATCGGCATCGCCGAAATGCCCACGAAAGTGGCCTACGATGTTCCCCTGGTCCAGAACAGTGTGGCGCTGACCTATGCTGCTGCGGCAGACCAGGCCGTGCATGGCATAGAAGATCTGTGGCGGCAAAAGGCGCCCCTCGATCTCTCCGCGCGGAACACCCTGGTGGCCGACATCCGCGTGTCATCGCCCGGACAATGGAGCACCATCCAGAATGCGATGAGCCTGATCGCCACTGTGCGCGACGTCAGCATCGTGGCAATGGATATCGGCGTCATGCGCGTATCGGTGAGTTATCTGGGCACGCCGGATCAATTGCACGATGCGCTGGCGCCCGTCGGCGTCATTTTGACGAAGGAAGAGGCCGGCTGGACGCTTGCCTATGCGCCGCCACCCAAACCAACCGCAGCGGCGTTTCCATGAACACGCTGCTCAGAAACATTCCCAACGTCTTGACCGCGGTGCGCGTTTTGCTTGCGCCGCTGACGGCCTATCTCATCGTGCGCGGCAACGATTTCGCCGCACTCGGCGTCTTTGCCGCCGCCGGCGCAACCGACGCGGTGGACGGTTTCCTCGCGCGCCGCTTCGGGCTGGTTTCGCGTTTCGGGGAATATCTCGATCCAGCGGCCGACAAGCTGCTCATGCTGATCTGCTTCGTGACGCTGACCATGATGCATCAGGCGCCGTTATGGTTGTGCGTGCTCGTGGTGGCGCGCGATGTGGCGATCATTCTGGGCGTGCTCGTGGCGCGAGCTTTGTCGCTGCCGGTGAAGATGGAGCCGCTGGCGATCGGCAAGGCCAGCACGGTCGTGCAGGTCGGCTATGTGGCGCTGCTGCTGCTTCTACTGACGTTCAATCTCGACATGCCACAATTGACCCTGATGGCCGCCGTCATAGCCGCCGCATTCACGCTCCTGTCGTGGCTCGCCTATGGCCAGCTTTTGCTCAAGGCTTTCGCGCTCGGCCGCCGGCCGGCCTGAATGGCTTCGCCGTCGCAACTCATCCTGCCGCTGCAGTCGGCGCCGGCACTAGGTCGTAGCGATTTCATCGTCGCTCCCGGCAACGCCGAAGCCGTGGCGTTCATCGATTCCTTTCCCAACTGGCCGACGCCGTCCGCCGCTCTCTACGGCCCTTCGAGTTCCGGCAAGTCCCACCTCGTCGCGGCGTGGTCGCAAGCATCGGGTGCTGCGATCGTGCGCGCTGCGGACTTGGACTCGAGTTTTGTCGAACGGTTGGTCCCCGCTCTGGCGGTGGCTGTGGAGGATGTGGACTCTACGGCGAGCAGTGACCACGAAGCGGCGTTGTTCGCGCTCTTCAATCGCAACGAACCGCTTCTCCTGTCCGGCCGCGAACCGCCGGCGCGTTGGCCGGCCGCGCTTCCGGACCTCAAGTCTCGTTTTGGGGCACTTCTCGCCTTCTCGTTGTGGCAGCCCGACGATGCACTTTTGGCTGCCCTGACACGCAAATTGTTCACGGACCGGCAACTCGCCGTGCCCGATACTGTGGTCATGCGCATCCTCCGCTCCGTCGAACGTTCCCCCGCCGCGATCCGCGCCTTCGTGGCCAGCGCCGACGCCCGCGCTTTGGCCGAAAAAAGGCCGATTACCGCGGCTTTGGTGGGCGAAATGCTGACGGGCGAAGGGGAGGCTTTGTCATGACAGAGTCGTGCCGTTTGGCTACCCTCAAGCCCTCCCAAGCGGCCCGTTCCTGATGTCCAACCCCATCGCTTCAACCCACGTCGACGAACTGGTTGCCGAGGTCCAGCCGCCGATTGACCCCACCTCGCCGGAGCGATTCGTCAACCGTGAGCTTTCCTGGCTCGGCTTCAACCGTCGCGTGCTCGAGGAATCGCGCAACATGCGCCACCCGCTGCTCGAGCGTCTCCGGTTCTTGTCGATTTCGGCGTCCAACTTGGATGAATTCTTCATGGTCCGCATTGCGGGCCTCAAGGGCATGGTCAATGCCGGCGTCAACACGCTCAGCGACGATGGCCTGACGCCGGCGCAGCAATTGGTGCAGGTCGATCGCATGGCGAGCGAGCTGATCGCCGACCAGCAGATCGTCTGGACCAGCATGTGCGGCGAACTGCGCGATGCCGGGATCGCCGTCGTCGAGCCTGGTGATTTGCTGGCGAGCGATCGGGCCTGGCTCGAAGCCCATTTCCGCGAACAAGTCTTTCCCGTTCTGACCCCGCTCGCGATCGATCCGGCGCATCCTTTCCCGTTCATTCCCAATCTCGGCTTCACACTGGCGCTGCGCCTGGTGCGCGCCAAGGACGGCAAGATCGTCACCGCGCTCGTTCCGATTCCGCCGCAACTGCAGCGCTTCATCCGTCTGCCCGACAGCGGCAAGGTCGTGCGCTTCTTGCCGCTCGAGAAGATCGTCACGATCTTTCTCGACCAGCTCTTTCCCGGTCACGAGGTTTCCGGTTCCGGCGTCTTTCGTATCCTTCGCGACAGCGACGTGGAAGTCGAAGAAGAAGCCGAAGACTTGATGCTGCTGTTCGAGACGCTGCTTAAGCGCCGGCGCCGCGGTTCCGTCATCCACATGAAATGCTCGAGCTCGATGCCAGACGATCTGCGCGCGTTCATCGCCGATCAGCTCGATCTCGACCAGCAGGACCTCGTCATCATCGATCACATGCTGGGTCTCTCCGACCTCGACAAGCTGATCCTCGACGAGCGCCGCGACCTGCAGTTCAAGCCGTACGTCGCGCGCTTTCCCGAACGCATCCGCGATCACGGCGGCGATTGCTTTGCCGCTATCCGCGAGAAGGACATCATCGTCCACCATCCCTTCGAGAGCTTCGACGCGGTGGTGCAGTTCGTGCGCCAGGCAGCGGCCGATCCCAACGTCGTCGCCATCAAGCAGACGCTCTATCGCACCAGCAGCGACAGTCCGATCGTCTCGGCACTGATCGAGGCGGCGGAATCCGGGAAATCCGTCACAGCATTGGTCGAGCTCAAGGCGCGCTTCGACGAGGCGGCCAACATCAAATGGGCGCGCGATCTCGAGCGCGCCGGCGTACAAGTCGTCTACGGCTTCATCGAGCTCAAGACCCACGCCAAGGTCAGCCTGGTCGCGCGCCGCGAGGGCGGACAGCTGCACACTTATGTCCACTTCGGAACCGGCAACTATCATCCCACGACGGCGCGCATCTACACCGACCTGTCGCTGTTCAGCGCCGATCCGGCGCTCGGCCGCGATGCGGCGCTCCTCTTCAACTACATCACCGGCTATGCCGAGCCGGCGGCGCTCGAGAAGATCGCGGTCTCGCCCTTGACGATGCGCGGCCATCTGATCGATGCGATCCAGCACGAGATGGTGCACGCCAAGGCCGGCAAACCTGCCGCGATCTGGATCAAACTCAATTCGCTGGTCGATCCGCACATGATCGACGCGCTTTATCGCGCCAGCCAGGTGGGCGTGCGCATCGAACTCGTGGTGCGCGGCATCTGCTGCCTGAAGCCGGGCGTTCCCGGTCTCTCCGACAACATCAGGGTCAAGAGCATCATCGGGCGCTTCCTGGAGCATGGCCGCATCGTCTGCTTCGGCAACGGTCATGGCCTGCCGTCGCCCCAATCCAGGGTCTACATCTCCTCGGCCGACTGGATGCCGCGCAACCTGGACCGTCGCGTCGAAGCGTTGGTTCCAATCGAGAATCCGACCGTCCATCAACAGGTTCAGGACCAGATCATGGTGGCACTGCTCAAGGATCAGGCGCAAAGCTGGCATATGGCGGCAGATGGAACTTACGCGCGCGATGCCGAGGCCTCGTCTGCCGACGCGTTTTCGGCGCATACTTACTTCATGACGAATCCCTCGCTTTCCGGCCGCGGCCGCGCGCTCAAGATGCAGCAGCAGCGACCGGTGGCTGTGGTTGCCCGGCGGACCTGAATGAGCGGCACGCAATCCCCCGCGACGGATGTTCGAACTCCGTCGACGACGCGTCCGCGTCCGAAACCGCGCGGGCCGTTGGCGGTCGTCGATGTCGGCTCGAACTCGGTGCGTCTGGTGATCTACGAAGCGGAGGTTCGCGCCGCCGCCACGCTGCATAACGAGAAATCGATCTGCGGCATCGGCCGCGACATGGTGACGACCGGCCGACTGCACAGCGAAGGCTGCGCCATGGCGCTGGAAGCTCTGGCGCGCTTCAAAATGCTGGCCGACGGCTTGCACGCAACCGTGCGCGAAGCGGTCGCGACGGCAGCGGCGCGCGATGCGTCCAACGGCGCCGAATTCGTCCGCCGCGCCGAGGCGGCCTGGGGTGCACCGGTGCGCGTTCTCTCCGGCGAAGACGAAGCGCGCATCGCCGCCGAGGGCGTCATTGCGGGCATTCCGAACGCCGACGGGCTCGTCGCCGATCTCGGCGGCGGCAGTCTCGACATGGTGGGAGTTCGCGGCGGCAAAATCGGCGATGCGATCTCGCTGCCGATCGGTCCGTTGCGTCTGATGGACGCCTCGAAGGAAGATGCGGACAAGGCGCGCAAAATCGTCGACGAAGGCCTCTCCACCTTCGACTGGCGCGGCATGAACAACCGCACCCTCTACGCGGTCGGCGGAATCTGGCGCAGCTTCGCGCGCGTCGACATGGAAGCGATCGAATATCCGCTGCATGTGCTGCAGGAATATGAGATCCCGCGCAATCGCGCGCTCAAGCTCTGCAAGGTGCTGTCGGGCTTGTCGCGCAAATCGGTCGAGAAGATGAAAGTCGTCTCCCGGCGACGTGCGGAGTCGCTCCCCTACGGCGCGATCGTGCTCGAGCGCGTGCTGCAGGCCTGCGATCTCAAGTCGGTGACCGTCTCGGCTTACGGTCTGCGCGAGGGCTTGCTCTATGCGCGGCTGCCGGCAGACGAGCGCGCGCTCGATCCGCTCCTTGAATTCGCCGAAGGCATGAACATGCGCGAGGCGCGCGCACCGGCCCATGCAGCGGAGATGTTCGACTGGATGACGCCGCTCTTTCCCGACGAAATCGCGGAGAGCCGCCGCATCCGCCGCGCCGTCTGCCTCTTCTCCGACATCGCCTGGCGTCGTCATCCCGACGATCGCGCGCTCGGCGTCTTCAACCAGGTTCTGACAGCGCCGTTCGCCGGCGCCGATCATCGCGTTCGCGCGCTTATCGCCACATCCGTCTTTCACCGCCATACCGGCGACGAAGACTTCCCGCGCGAAATCGCGCAAGCCGAACTGCTCAATTCCGACGACGAGGCGCTCTCGCTGCGCATGGGACTTGCCTGCCGGCTCGCGTTCGCGCTTTCGGGATCGTCCGTCGGCATGCTCTCGCGCTACACGTTGCGCGTGACGCCGGCCAAAGTCGTGCTCGATGTGCCGCGCCGCGACGAAGCGATCGCGGGCGAACCGGTGCAGAAGCGGTTGGGTGCGCTGGCGGCGGCCTTCGGACGCAAAGGTGAAATCCTGATCGGCTGATTTACCTGAGATAACCGTGCTTTTTCGCACGCCGTCTTGCGTTTTCGGCCCCGAAAGGTCTTTAACAAGCACGGTTTCGCCCGTTCAACGGGGGAGAAGGAGAGTTTCATGGGTGGCCTCAGCATTTGGCACATTCTGATTTTGGCGGTCGTCGTGCTTCTGTTGTTCGGCGGACGCGGCAAGATCTCGGATCTGATGGGCGACGTGGCAAAAGGCATCAAGAGCTTTCGCCAGGGCTTGAACGATCCCGAGGACGCCAAGACGATTCCCGGTTCGACCACTCCGCCACCGCCGCCGGCCCCCAACAAGGACCAGACCACCGTCGGGCGGTAGTGAATGCTCGATTTCAGCTGGAGCCACATCCTCATCTTGCTGATCGTCGCCCTCGTCGTGGTGGGGCCGAAGGATTTGCCGCGCTTGATGCGCATCGTCGGCCAATGGATGGCGAAGGCGCGGCGCATGGCCGACGAATTCCGCAAGAGTTTCGACGACATGGCGCGGCAGTCGGAGCTGGATGAGCTGCGCAAGGAGATCGAGAACTTGCGCGCCGAGCGGCCTCTCGCCGGCATCGAGCATGATCTGCACCAGTCGATCGTTCCCGACGAGATGAAATCGGCGCCGAGTATTATCGAGACCGAGACCGCGCCGCCGGAAGTTCATGCTGAGCCACAAGCGGAGAGTGAACCGGCGGGCGAACCCGTTGCCGCCGACGGTTTCAAGCCGTCGCCGCCATGAACAAGCCGAGCGAAGAAGACGAAGCGGCGATCGACGCGACCAAGGCGCCGCTGATGGATCACCTGATCGAGCTTCGCCGCCGGCTCGTCTGGTCCATCGCCGCCTTCATCGTCTGCTTCGTCGTCTGCTTCTTTTTCGCCAAACCCATCTACGCTTTCCTGACCGAGCCGCTCGCCGCCGCGCTCAAGAGCGAACCCAGCCGCCACATGATCGCGACCGGGCTGACCGAGACATTCTTCGTCTATGTCAAGGTCGGGATGTTCGCCGGTCTGTGTCTTTCTTTTCCCTTCATCGCCACGCAGCTCTGGATGTTCATTGCGCCCGGCCTCTATCGCCACGAGCGCAACGCCTTCCTGCCGTTCCTCGCCGCGACGCCCTTCATGTTCGCGCTCGGCTTCGTCTTCGTGTTCTACGTCATGCTGCCCAACGCCATCCGCTTCTTCGTCAGCTTCGACACGCTCGGCGGGCCCAACACGCTCGGCATCGAGTTGCAGGCGCGCGTCAGCGAATATCTCGACTTCGTCATGACGCTGATCTTCGCGTTCGGCTTGTGTTTTCAGCTTCCGGTGTTGTTGGCGCTGCTCGGGCGCGTCGGCATCGTTACGTCGGCGCAGCTGCGCTCGGTCCGCCGCTACGCCATCGTCGGCATGACGGCCCTTGCGGCTCTGCTCACGCCACCCGACATCTTCTCGATGCTGAGCCTGCTCATTCCACTCGTCGCTCTGTACGAAGTCTCGGTGTTGCTCGTCTGGCTGATCGAACGCGACCGCACGAAGAAGGAAGCGGCGGCGACATAAGATTCTGTCGCGCGTTCACCCAAATTGTCATGGCCCGCGACTGCGGGCCACCCAGTTTGGGGACACGCTGCTTTTTTCAGAATCGAGACTGAAGCCTCTTCTCTCTCTCGCGCCCCATGTCACCTGGGTGGCCCGCACTCCGGCGGGCCATGACAGGGAGCTGGCGCTTTTGACGCCTTCGCCCGTCCCATGCCATTACCCGCGGGCGGCGGAGCGGCGCATATGCACGACATCAAGACGATCAGGGATGAACCAGAGACTTTCACCGCGGGGTTGAAGCGCCGCGGCATCGCCGCAGCGTCCCAACTCACGTCAAAGCTTTTGGCACGCGACAAGGAGTTGCGCGATCTCCTCACGCGCCTGCAACAGGCACAAGCGCGACGCAACGAAGCGTCGAAACTGATCGGCCAGGCTAAAGCGAAGAAGAACGAGACTGAGGCCGCTGCGCTGCTCAAGGAAGTCGCGGGCCTGAAAGACGAGATTCAAGTTGGCGAACAAAAGGAACGCGAGCTCACCGAAGTGCTGAAGAGCGAGCTCGCCGGCATCCCGAACATCCCCGCGTCGGACGTACCCGATGGCGCGAGTGAAGACGAGAACAAGCCGGTTCCAGCACGCGCCTTCGGCCGTGCACCCGGAATGAACGCGCCCAAAGATCACGTCACCCTCGGCGAAGCGCTCGGCATGTTGGATTTCGAGCGTGCCGTGAAGATTTCGGGAAGTCGCTTCGTTTATCTCAAGGGCGAGCTCGCGAGGCTCAGCCGCGCGCTGGCGTCGTTCATGCTCGACAGTCATACGGCGAAATTCGGCTACCTCGAGGTGGTGCCGCCCCTACTGGTGCGCGACGAGGCCGCCTTCGGGACCGGACAGCTCCCGAAGTTCGAAGCCGATTTGTTTCAGACCTTCAAGGCCGAGGAAAAGCAAAATCGTCTTTGGCTGATCCCGACCGCCGAAGTGTCGCTGACGAATTACGTCAACGGCGAAATTCTCGCCGAAGCCGAGCTGCCGCTGCGCTTCACCGCGTTCACGCCGTGCTTCCGCGCCGAAGCCGGTGCCGCGGGCAAGGACACGCGCGGCATGATCCGCATGCATCAGTTCGACAAGGTCGAGCTCGTCTCGATCACGACGCCGGAACAGTCCAACGCCGAACATGAGCGCATGACCGACGCGGCGCAGGAAATCCTGAAGCGTCTCGAGCTCAATCATCGCGTCGTGACGCTTTGCACCGGCGACATGGGATTCGCGGCGCGCAAGACCTATGACATCGAAGTCTGGCTGCCGGGCCAGAATCGCTTCCGTGAGATTTCATCCTGCTCGAACTGCGGCGACTTCCAGGCGCGGCGCATGAACACGCGCTATCGCGGCGGCGACGGCAAGGTCAAAGGTATGGTGCACACGCTGAACGGTTCGGGTTTGGCGATCGGCCGCACCATCGTCGCGATCATGGAGAACTACCAGCAGCCGGATGGTTCGATCGCAGTCCCCGATGCGCTCAGGCCGTACATGAATGGCCTCGAGAAAATTACGAAATAAATCTGAGTCCCGCCTCTTGAATCGGAACGAGCCAAGACTACTTTCCTATGCTTGCGAATGAGTGCGAACGGAGGAAAAGGAACTGCACAGAGCAAAAAAATTCGCGGCACAATTATGTTGTCGAAGCATCGGAGTAAATGAAATCGCTTACCTCTGAGATGGACAAGTCTTATCCAGCAACAAAGTGGAGATCGATCAATCGCTTGACGCCAATTTCGACGAATTGAATGTCAAAAAAGCAAGAAAAAATGGCACTCGGAAACGGCAGGACGAATTGATCCGAAAAAATTGCAAGATTTTTGGCAACGACGCCCGAAGATGAGAAGTCGGAGTCCTTACGACGTACGGAGAAAAGTGGCGGCATGCGCATCCTGGTGACGAACGATGACGGCATTCATGCGCCGGGGCTGGCCGCCGCGGAGAAAATCGCGCGCGCTTTGAGTGACGATGTTTGGGTCGTCGCGCCCGAAACCGAACAGTCCGGCGCCTCGCATTCGCTGACCCTGACGTTGCCGTTGCGCCTGCGCCAAATCGAGCCGAAGCGTTTTGCCGTCACCGGCACGCCGACCGACTGCGTCATGATGGCGTGCGCACATGTGATGAAGGATGCGCCGCCGACGCTTCTTCTCTCCGGTGTCAATCGTGGTTCCAACATCGCCGATGACGTCACCTATTCGGGCACCATCGCCGGTGCGATGGAAGGTTGTGCACTCGGCATTCCTTCGATCGCGCTCAGCCAATCCTATGGTTGGACGGAAGGTGCGGAGATCCAGTGGACGTGCGGCGAAGTTCAGGGGCCGCCACTGATCCGCAAACTGGTGGAGATGGGTTGGCCCGAGGATGTTCTGATGAACATCAACTTTCCCGATGCGGCGCCTGGCGAAGTGAAGGGCATCGACATCGCTTCGCAAGGCAAACGCGATCTTCAGACGGCCGCACTCGAACGGCGCATCGATGCGCGCGGCAATCCCTATTTCTGGATCGGCTTCAAGCGGGTTCGTTCGAATCCGCCGGAAGGCACCGACCTGCATGCGATCTATGCCAAGCGCATCGCGGTGACGCCGCTGCATCTGAATCTCACCGAATTCGAAGTGCTGCAAAAGATGAAACAGAAGCTCGGCAAGATCTCCCTGGCGTGATGGCGATGGAGCAGGATCCGCGCCAGGAACAACTGATCAAGGAACTGCGCCGCCAAGGCGTCAAGGACGAACGTGTTCTTGCGTCAATCGCGAACACGCCGCGCGAAGTGTTCGTGGATGCGCCGTTCGCCGACAGCGCCTATCACAACAGCGCGCTGCCGATCGCCTGCGGCCAGACGATCAGCCAACCGTTCGTCGTCGCCTACATGACGGAGCACCTCGACGTCGACGAAAACATGCGCGTGCTCGAGATCGGAACCGGCTCCGGCTATCAGGCAGCCGTGCTTAGTCCGCTTTGCCGGCGCGTCTACACGATCGAGCGACACCGCCCGCTCCTCGACACGGCCCGGGAGCGGTTCGCCGCGCTCAAGCTCGAGAATGTTGTGACAAAGCATGGCGATGGTTTCGCCGGCTGGCCGGAACAGGCGCCTTTCGACCGGATCCTACTTTCTTGTGCAGTGCAGCAAGTTCCGCAAGTCCTTGTGGATCAACTCAAATTGGGGGGTATATTGATTGCGCCGGTGGGCACTGTCCCGAAATCGGACGGGTTCGGCATCTTGGAAAGTATTTCTCAACGATTAACCAAGATGATCCGAAATGAGACGGGGGTGACCGAAGAGGTCCTGATCCCTGTCGTGTTCGTCCCGATGGTGTCGGGCTTACCGGGAGGGGGCGCGTAAGCAATGGTTTGGAACATGGAACTCGGTCGCGCCGCGACGCTTCTTGCGGCTCTTATTATCGCGGGAATGTTTCTCGCCGGCTGCGTCGAGGATTCGCCGCGGACCTATCTCGACTGGGGACCGGTCCGCGACAGCGCTCTCAATACGCGCGAAAGCACCACTGCGCCGTCACGTCTGACAACGCCGAGCGCGCCGGAACAAACCGCGTCGCTGTACACGCCTGCGCCTCGCGCCAAGCCCGCTTGGTACACTGCGAGCAACTTGCCCGCGCCGACATCTACCACCGCGCCGATCGCCACCGTGCAGCCCGCGCTCGCCAATGGCACCACACCGACGTTCGTCTGGCCGCTGACGGGTCGCGTGATCTCCGACTTCGGAACCGAGAGCAATGGCGAACGCAATGATGGCATCAATATCGCAGCGCAGCCTGGAACGCCGATCCGCGCCGCGGCGTCCGGCACAGTCAGTTACGCCGGCAACGAATTGCGCGGCTATGGCAATTTGATCCTGATCAAGCATGACGATGGTTACGTAACGGCGTACGCGCATGCCGAGCGTATCACGGTCCAGCGCGGCGACACTGTGACGAAGGGACAGATCATCGCTTATGCCGGCAGCACCGGTGATGTCACGAGCCCGCAGCTGCACTTCGAGATCCGTCACGGCGTTCAGCCGGTCAATCCGCGCTCGCTGCTCGTGGCATCGAACGGTTAGTCGAGCGTCTTTCCGAGTTCGCCACCGAGATCCTGAATGAACTGCCAGGCGACGCGGCCCGAGCGCGCGCCACGACCTGCGGCCCAAGCCAACGCGCGGCTTTGCAGTTCGCTCTTTTCGAGTCTCAATCCATAATGCGCGGTATAGCCTTCGATCATCGCGAGATATTCGTCCTGGCCGCAATTGTGAAAGCCGAGCCAGAGTCCGAAGCGATCGGAGAGCGAGACCTTCTCCTCGACCGCCTCTGACGGATTGATCGCCGTCGAACGCTCGTTCTCCATCATGTCGCGCGGCATCAGATGACGGCGGTTCGACGTTGCGTAGAAGAGGACATTCTCCGGCCGGCCTTCGAGCCCGCCTTCGAGCGCCGCCTTCAACGACTTGTAGCTCGTATCCTCTTTGTCGAAGGAGAGATCGTCGCAATAGAGCAGATAGCGGCGCGCGTCTGTGCGCAGGACGCGCAGCAGCAGGGGCAGGCTGGTGATTTCCTCGCGGTGGATTTCGACCAGCACGATGCGGCTTTTGCCCTTGCGCGCGCGGTTCACTTCGCCGTGCACCGCCTTCACGAGAGAGCTCTTGCCCATGCCGCGCGCGCCCCAGAGCAAGGCGTTGTTGGCGGGAAGGGCGTCGGCGAAGCGCCTGGTGTTCTCGAGCAGCGTGTCGCGCGCGGCATCGATCCCCTTGAGCAACGAGAGCGGCACGCTCGCGATTTTGTCGACTGCAAGAAGCCCGCCATGCGCAGGCTCCCAGACAAAGGCGTCGCCTGACGATGGCGCAACCGACGACAAGGCGCCCGGCGCAAGCCGCTCGAGCGCCGCCGCGATACGGCGAAGCAGGCCGCCATCAGTGTCGATCGGTTTGTTTCCCCGCATGGTCGCCATTAGCTAAGCCCTTGTTTTCCCATAGTTGCAATGGAGAGCGGCGCGGCTATATTCCGAGCGTTCCGGCGCGCTCCCGGCCCATCCTTCGCCAAGCGGACACCTAATGGATTCGTCGACACTCATACAGTTCGCGCCGCTGATCTTCATCTTCGGGATCATGTATTTTCTTCTGATGCGTCCGCAACAGCAGCAGCAGAAAGCGCTCCGTTTGGCCATCGACAATCTTCGCCGGGGCGATACGGTGGTTACGGCAGGCGGCGTGATCGGTCGTGTGACCAAGGCACCGACGAAGGAAGACAACGAAGTGACTGTCGAAATCGCCGACAACGTCCAGGTCAAGGTGGTCAAGAGCACGCTCAGTCAGGTGCGCGCCAAGAGCCAGCCTGTCGACACCAAAGCAGACAAGAGCTGAGCGGCGATGCTGCAAGTTTCGACTTGGACTCGGCTTGCTGTCGGCCTCATCCTGCTCGCGGGCCTTTTGATCGCCATTCCCAATGCGCTGCCCGACAATGTTCGCGCCGCGTTTCCGCGCTGGTTGCCGAGCCAGACGGTCACTCTCGGACTCGACCTGCAGGGCGGCTCGTATTTGCTTCTCGAAGTCGAGCTCGAAGCCGTGCAAAAGGACAAGCTCGAGTCCCTGATGAGCGATGCCCGCCGCGCGTTGCGTAAGGCTCACATTCTCTACGACAATATCGGCATCACTACGGATGCATTTTCCGTCGAGATCAAGGATCCGGCGCAGCGCGATGACGCGCGGACACTGATTCAAGCCCTCAATCCCACAATGGGCTCCGGCGTGCTCGGTGTCAGCGGCCGTGCCTACGAGTTCTCCGACAACGGCCGCGGCACGTTCACAATGAAGATTTCCGAGCAGTACAAGTCGCAGACGCGCGCGGAAATCGTGAACCAGTCGATCGAAGTCGTGCGCCGGCGCATCGACCAAATGGGGACCCGCGAGCCGACGATCGAGCGGCAGGGCGATGATCGGATCCTCGTCCAGGTTCCCGGCCTGAAGGATCCGGAGCACCTGAAGCGCACGCTCGGCAAAACCGCGAAGATGACATTCCAGCTTGTCGACGAAGCCGCCGATCGCGGCGGGGCCGCGCAGCGGGGCGTGGCGCCGATCGGCGACGAGATTCTTCCCATTCAGAACAAGGATCCCAAGGCTATCCCGCAGATGATCGTCGTCGAGAAGCGGGTGATGGTGGCGGGCGATCGACTCGTTGACGCCAGCGCGGGATTCGACTCGCGCACCGGCGAGCCGACCGTGAACTTCCGCTTCGACAGCGTCGGCGCTCGCGAGTTCGGCGACGTCACCAAGTCCTTTCCCGGCGGCACGCAGCGCTTTGCGATCGTGCTGGACAAGCAGGTGATCTCCGCACCGGTGATCAACGAGCCGATCCTGGGCGGGTCGGGACAGATATCAGGATCGTTTACCGCGGAATCGGCGAACGATCTGGCCATCCTCTTGCGTGCCGGCGCGTTGCCCGCTCCGCTCAAGGTGATCGAAGAGCGCACGGTTGGTGCCGAGTTGGGAGCCGACTCGGTCAAGGCCGGACGTTATTCGGCACTCGCGGGCCTGTTGCTCGTCGCACTGTTCATGATTGCGCGCTATGGCCTCTTCGGCCTCTTCGCGGACATCGCCCTGACGCTGAACGTTATCCTCTTGCTCGCAGTCCTGACGTTGTTCGGCGCCACGCTGACCTTGCCGGGCATCGCCGGCATCGTGCTCACCATGGGCATGGCGGTGGATGCGAACGTCCTGATTTACGAGCGTATTCGTGAAGAACAGCGCAACGGTCGCAGCATGCTGGCGTCCATCGACCAGGGCTTTCGACGTGCCATGTCCACGATCATCGACGCCAACTCGACTCACGTCATCGCCGCGCTGATTCTGTTCCAGCTTGGTTCGGGACCGGTACGCGGGTTCGCCGTCACGCTAGGCGTCGGAATTATCACGTCGTTCTTCACGGCCGTCATGGTCACCCGCCTCATCGTCATCCTGTGGCTCAACATCCGGCGCCCGCGCAAACTGGCGATCTAGCGAAAAGGGCTGAAAAGGCCGGTGAATGCGGTAGAATAGCAGCGGACTTAGAATCACGGGAGGACGGGCATGGCAGCCTTTTTGGGAAATCTTCGTAACGTCGTGATCGCAGGCTTCGTGCTCGCGCTTGTCGTTCTGTTCATTCACGGCCAGCGCAGCGGCTGGGATATCGATGCCGAAACATTCGTCGCGTTCCTGATCCGCTGGGCACACATCATCTGCGGCGTCATGTGGATCGGACTCTTGTGGTACTTCAATTTCGTCGCGACGCCGACCATGCCGAAAATCCCCGATGAGCTGAAACCCGCGCTCGGCAGGTTCATCACGCCAGCCGCGCTCTTCTGGTTCCGCTGGGGCGCAATGGGCACGATCGTGTTCGGCATCCTCCTCGCTGGCATCAACAAATATCTCGTCCAGGCCTATACGTTGGATTTCGTCGATTCCAACGGCGCATTTTCCTCAACGACGTACCTGATCATCGGAATCGGCATGTGGCTGGGCACCATCATGTGGGCCAACGTTTGGTTCGTGATCTGGCCGAATCAGCAGAAGGCGTTGAACATCGGCAACCGCTATCCTGATTTGGCCGCTCCCGACAAAGCGGCCGCAGCGAGGACTGCGGGACAGGCCTCCCGAATCAACACGCTGCTCTCCATTCCCATGTTGTTTTGCATGGTGGCGGCAACGCACTGGCCATAAGCGCGCGGAAAAGGAAAAAGTACGGGAGCCGCCGGAGCGATCCGGCGGCTCTTTCGTTGGAAGGCGCATGAGCGACCCGCAAGAGACGATCGAAGAGACGGTCAAACGAGTTGATCCGGACCGCTACTTCTCGGCTTTGTTCGCCCCGGCGCTGTTGCGCCGTCATTTGTTGACGCTCTACGCCTTTAACCACGAGATCGCGCGTGTTGCCGAGACCGTGCGCCAGCCGATGATGGGCGAGATCAGGCTGGAATGGTGGCGCGAAACGCTGGAAAGCGCGCGTAGCGGGAGACCGCGCGACCATGCACTGGCCCGCGCTTTGTCTGAACTCTTCGCTGCGCATACACTGCCGACTGAATTGTTCGACGCCATTCTGAATGCACGCGCATTCGACGCGACTCCCGATCTGTTCGCCGATTGGTCGGAAGTCGGAGACTATTGCGATCAGACGAGCGGAAATCTCATGCGCCTCGCTGCGCACATTCTGGGCGGAGCCCAGGATGACCTCGCACGCGAAGGCGGAACCGCTTATGCCATCGCGGGCCTGATCCGCTCTCTGCGGTTTCACGCGGCGCGGCACAAGGTTTACCTGCCGCAAGATTTGCTTAGCGCCGTCGGACTGCTGCCGGATCAGATCATGGCAGGAAAATTCGATGCGAAAGTGAAAGCCGCGATCGCGCAAACAGTTCTGAAGGCGGACGAGCATTGTCGGGCCGCCCGGCTGCTCAAAACGCCGCGCGCTTTGCTGCCGGCGTTTCTTCCCGCAGCGCTCGTGCCGCTCTACCTTCGGCGAGCCAAGCGCCGCAGCTTCGACCCGCTGAAGCAATCCGGCGACGTCGCACAGCATAGAAAGCAGTTGGTCCTGCTGCGGGCCGCGTTGCGTCGCAGGCTTTGATCATTCAGCTGCGGCGCGCGAAGTCTGAAGCCAGGTTCTGAGGTCCTGCATGGCGCGATGAGCTTGCGCGCGCTTGCGGTCCTTGCCGCGCGTATGCGCCGGCGGCTCAGGAAAAAGCCCGAAATTCACGTTCATCGGCTGGAATGTCTTCGCGTCCGCTCCGTCCGTGATGTGGGTGAGAAGCGCGCCGAATGCCGTGGTAGGCGGAGGTGTTTCGGCGCTCAGACCAAGAATATCCACGGCCGCAAATCGCCCGGCGAGGAGGCCAATGGCGGCGCTCTCGACATAGCCTTCCACGCCGGTCATCTGGCCGGCGAACCGTAGGTTTGGTCGGAGCTTGAGACGCAGCTGCTTGTCCAGGAGGCGCGGCGAATTGATGAAGGTGTTGCGATGCAGGCCGCCGAGCCGCGCGAACGTCGCGTTAGCGAGGCCAGGAATCATCTGGAAAATCCGCGTCTGTTCGCCATGCTTCAATTTCGTCTGGAAGCCGACCATGTTCCACAGCGTGCCCAACTTGTTGTCCTGACGCAGCTGCACGACGGCATGCGGTCGTTGCGCATGTCGCGGGTCATGGAGTCCAACGGGCTTCAGTGGCCCGAAACGCAGAGTTTCAGGACCTCGTGCAGCCATCACTTCAATCGGCAGGCAGCCTTCGAAGTAGGGCGTCGACTTTTCCCATTCCTTGAATTCGGTTTTCTCGCCGGACAACAGCGCCGCTACGAACGCTTCGTATTCCGCGGTGTTCATCGGGCAGTTGATGTAGTCGGCGCCGTCGCCCTTGTCGTAGCGCGACTGCATCCAGCAGACATCGAAGTCGATCGAGTCCCGGTAGACGATCGGGGCGATGGCGTCGAAGAAGGCGAGGGATTCCTCGCCCGTCAGGCCGCGAATGCCATCTGCCAGAGCAGGCGAGGTGAGGGGGCCAGTCGCGACAATGGTCGTGCGCCAGTCCGGCGGCGGAAGGCCGGCGATCTCCTCGCGCACGATCGTGATGTTGGGATGGCTCTGCAGCGTTCGGGTGACCTCGGCCGAGAAGGGCCCGCGATCGACAGCCAAGGCGCCGCCTGCCGGCAGGCGATGCCGGTCGGCTGTCCGCATGATGAGCGACCCCGCGTCGCGCATCTCCGCATGCAGCAGGCCGACGGCGTTGTTCTCCCAATCGTCGGAGCGGAAGGAATTGGAGCAGACGAGTTCGGCCAAACTGTCCGTGACATGCGCGTCGGTCCCACGAATGGGCCGCATCTCGTGCAGCACGACGCGTACCCCGGCCTGGGCCGCCTGGAAAGCGGCCTCGCTTCCGGCAAGGCCTCCGCCAATCACATGGAGTTCAGTCATCAGCTTTGGATAGCACGAAGGAGGTGAGAATGGCTTCTTCAATCGATTGTGGTCGCTCCGATACAACAGTTTGATTTGGCAAAATAATTGTCTAGGTCGACTATCTTGACATCAAAGCATCAAATGATTGATGCTTTGATGTATGAGGACCACCCTTACCATCGATGACGACAATGCCGCCAGGCTGGAGCGCATGCGCAAGGAACGCGACCTCAGCCTAAAGGAGGTCGTTAACGAGGCCCTCCGGTTGGGTTTGAACGAAATGGCCCAGCCAGCGACGAAGAGTCGGCCGTTCCAGACGCGAGCGGTGAATTTGGGGCCACTGCTCTTTCCGACGGTCAAAGAAGCCCTTCGCGTCCTTGACGAAGACTTCGATCGCAAGAAACTGGGGCTTGAATGATCCTGATTGACGCAAATCTGCTGATTTATGCCAGCGATTCATCGCTAACTCAGCATGAGCGCACACGTTCTTGGCTCGACGAACAGCTTTCCGGCACTGCCCCGGTCGGATTGCCATGGCAGAGTCTTCTCGCCTATGCACGAATAACGACAGATCCCAGGTCGATTTCTCGCCCGCAGAAAATGTCGGACGCCTGGACCCAGGTGCGGGAGTGGCTCGCGTGCGAGCCAGCCTGGACTCCGGAACCCTCAGACCGGCACAGCGAGACGATGCGCCAACTTTGTGAGACAGCCGATGTTTTTGGCGATCTTGTACCGAATGCGCATTTGGCGGCACTCGCCCTGAACCACGGGCTGACGTTATGTAGTAACGACTCCAACTTCGCGCGCTTTCCAACGCTACGCTGGTTCAATCCGCTCGCCGTCTGAATTCAGTTCCAGAGCGGCGGCTTGCGCTCGATCCACGGGCGCGCCCGTTCGAGCTGAGCGGCCAAGCGGAAGAGCGTCGCCTCGTCGCCATAACGGCCGGTGAACATCATGCCGATGGGGAGCTTGTCCTTCGACATGCCGAGGGGCAACGACATCGACGGTTGCCCGGTGATGTTGAAAGGCGGCGTGTAGCCGAAAACGCGGCTTTGCCGGCGGTTGAATTCGCGCGCCTGAACATTCGACGGATCGAGAAAGCCGATTTCCGGCGGCGGCGTGATCGTCACCGGCGACAGCAGCACGTCGAATTCGCGCCACAGTGCCAAAATCTGCCGACTAATCTGGCGTAGAGTCTGCAGTCCCCAGCCCAAATCCTTGGGCGTGATGTTCTTCGCTGCGCGATAACCCGCCAGGGCCAGCCATTCCAGAGTCGTTTCGTCGAGAGGGCGCTTAAGTTCCTCCGACCACTCTTCGAGCGAAGCCACCTGCATGGCGCCCGAAACCCTTCCTTGCGCGCGATACATCTTGCGCCAATCGATCGGCAGCGACTTTTTCTCGATCATGATGTGACCGAGTTCGCCGAGAAGCTTGACCGTGTTGTCGAATGTCGCCTGAACGTCGGGATGGAGCGGTGTGTTGCTCGGATTCTCGGAACAGAATGCGATGCGCAAACGTCCCGGCGATGTCTCGATCTCTTCGACGTAGGGCCGCGCCTTGGTGAGCGGCGCATAGGGCGCGTCGTCTTCCGGTGTGCCGGTCCAGTCCAGCATCGCGGCGCTGTCGCGCACGGTTCGCGTGAGCACATGATCGTTGACGAAGCCGTGGGCGCGTTTGCCGTCGTCAGGCCCGCCGGGGTTGCGATAGAGCGTCGGTTTCATGCCGACCAATCCGCATTGCGCTGACGGGATGCGAATGGAACCGAGACCGTCCGAACCATGCGCCAGCGGCACCATGCCGGAGGCGACAGCCGCAGCAGCGCCGCCCGACGAGCCGCCCGAACTGTGATTGGGATTCCACGGATTGCGGCAATGGCCGAGATGGCGTCCTTCCGTCGTTCCTGGAATGCCGAATTCCGGCGTATTGGTCTTTCCGACCAGCACGACGCCGGCGCTGCGATAGCGCCGCGTCAGCTCGCAATCGAAATTGGTCACATAGCCATTGAGCAGCGCACTGCCGTTCGTCATCGGCCAACCTTTGACCGGCAATTCAATGTCCTTGATCAGGAACGGCACGCCTTTGAAGGGACCGTCAGGCAGTTTTTCTTTCGCGGTCTGCTTAGCCTCGTCATAGGCCTTGTAGACGACAGCGTTGAGCTTGGGATTGTGACGCTCGATCCGCACGATGGCTTCCTCGAGGAGTTCAAGCGGCGTGACTTCTCCGCGTCGAACGAGATGCGCGAGTCCGAGGCCGTCATAGTCTGCGTATTCAGCGAATGCCATTGCTCAGATCCTTATGTTGTCATAGCGGTCTAACCATGGTGCCGCCTTTTCCAGTTCCGCAGCAAGCTTGAGCAAAGTCATCTCGTCGCCGCTGCGCGCGGTGAACTGCACACCCAGGGGAAGACCGTCCTTGCTCCAGTTGAGCGGCAGGTTGATGCCGGGCGTTCCCGCGCAGTTCTGCATCGAAGTGAAGGGCACATAGCCATAGTTGGGCATGAATCCCTTTTGCACATCGGTCTCGTCGATATCGATCGTGCCGAGTTTCATCGGCGGCCTGCCGAGCGTGGCGGTGAGCCAGACGTCGTACTTCTCATGCCAAGTAGCGAACTGTCTTCCAGCTGCTGTCATGACCTGGCGGGCGGCGATGAATTCGGCTGCGCCGACCCGTTTCCCCAATTCGTAGAGTCCGATCGTGAGACCTTCGACCACGTCCAGCGACGGTTTTATTCCGGTCTGCGCAGCTAGGGAGTCGAGCGTGAACGCGACATTGGCGCACCACACGGTCGAGAAGGCATTGATGAGCGCGCCGGCATCGATCGTCGGATCGGTCTCTTCAACAGTATGACCAAGGCCGGCGCAGAGTCTTGCTGTCTTGCGCACGGCTGCCGTCACTTCGGGATCGTGCTCTGTACCGTTCAGCATCTTGGTGCTGACCGCGATGCGAAGGCGCTTGGTCTTCCGCTTGATGCCTTCGAGATAGGAACCTTCCGCCGGCAACGCGAAGTAGGGATCGCCAGGATCCGGCGCGCTGGTGGCGTCGAGTGCAGCGGCCGTGTCGCGCACGCTCCTGGTCACGAAGCCATCGACCGAAAGGCCACCCGTCGCATCGGCAGCGCCTGGTCCCTGCGTGATGCGGCCGCGCGAAACTTTGAGTCCGACAAGGCCGCAGGCCGAGGCTGGAATACGGATAGAGCCGCCACCGTCGGTGGCATGCGCAATCGGGACGATCCCCGCGGCTACAGCCGCCGCGGAACCACCAGATGAACCGCCCGGCGAGTGCGTCAGATTCCACGGATTATGTGCGGGGCCGTACAGCTTCCCCTCTGTCGTCGGCAGAATGCCGAATTCGGGAACATTCGTTTTTCCGAACGGAATCAGTCCGGCATCCTTGCAGCGCGTGACCAACGTCGATTCAAACGGCGACGGCGTTGCCGGTACGTAGCGCGAGCCCGACCGGTTCGGCCAACCCTGAACGTTGGCACGCATGTCCTTGAGCAGCATTGGCACGCCAGCGAACGGACCTTTTTGCGTCTTCTTGCGCGCAGCGCTGCGCGCTTCGTCGTACGCCTTGAAGATGATCGCATTCAGCTTGGGGTTGAGCGCTTCGGCGCGCGCGATCGCTTCGTCCATCACTTCGCGGGCAGATACTTTCTTCTTCGCGATCGCCTGCGCGAGGCCGAGCGCATCGAACCTGCCATATTCGCGAAAGCCCATGTCTACACCCTTATCTTGGCGTAGCGATTGAACCACGGGTTCGATTTCTCGAGCTGAGCCGCTAATTTGAGCAGGGTCAGCTCGTCGCCGAATGGCGCGACAAACTGGGTTCCGATCGGAAGATTGTCCCTGTTCCAGTAGAGAGGAATGTTCATCGCCGGTTGGCCGGTGACGTTCTGCATCGCGGTGAAGGGAACATAGTCGATCTGAGGCTCAAAGGATTTCGTCAAGTCAGTGTTGTCGAAATCGAAGACGCCGTTCTTCTCCGGCGGGCGGCCGAGCGTGGGCGTGATCCAGACATCGTAGGTTTGATGAAAACGGCCCATCTCGCGCGATGCTCCGTTGAACAAGTCCTTGCCTTGAAGATATTCGCTCGCCGACACGTTCTTTCCGGCTACGTATAGGGCCCAAGTGAGGCCCTCGAACAACTCGCGCGACGGGGTTTGGCGCGTCAGTTTCGCGATCGCGTCGATGCCCGCAGCAAGCCCACCGCCCCAGAACGCCGTAAACGCGCCCATCAGTGAAGGCTGGTCGAGCGACGGGATGGCTTCTTCCACGATGTGGCCGAGCTTCTCGCAGGCCGTGGCTGCGGTTTTCGCCGCGGCAACGCAATCGGAGTGAAGCGGGCTTCCGTCGAGCTTCTTCAGTGTGACCGCGATGCGCAAGCGCTTGGGTTTGCTCTTGATGGCTTTGAGATAGGAGTCCGGGTGAGAGGGCTCCGCAAACGGATCGCCCGGCATGAAGCCGCGCACGGCATCCAACGTGGCGGCAGTATCGCGCACGCTGCGCGAGACGACGAGATCGTTCGCCAGACCGTCGAGCGCCGCACCGAAATCCGGCCCGTGACTGAGCCGGCCTCGAGACGGTTTCAGTCCGACGAGGCCGCATGCACCCGCCGGGATGCGGATGGAACCACCACCATCATTGGCGTGCGCCAGCGGAACGATGCCCGCCGCGACTGCCGCTGCCGAACCGCCGGACGAACCTCCGGTCGAGTGCGCGAGGTTCCATGGGTTCCGTGCAGCGCCGTACAACTTGGACTCGGTCGACGCGACGAGACCGAATTCGGGAACGTTGGTGACGCCGAAGAGGATCAGTCCCGATGCCTTGAACTTGGCGACAAGATAGCTGTCTCGCGGATGACGGGTGGCGGGAATGAAGCGCGACGCCTGGCGCGAAGGCAGACCTTGCGCGAACGCTGCGATGTCCTTCAGCAGGAAGGGAACCCCGGCAAAGGCGCCCTTGGCGAGTTTGCCCTTCGCCAGCTGCCGTGCGCGCTCGTAGTCTTTGAAGATGATGGCGTTCAGTTTGGGATTGAGCGCTTCGGCACGCGCAATCGCCTCATCCATCAGTTCCGCTGGTTTGATTTTTTTCTTCGCGACAAGAGCGGCCAAGCCAAGCCCGTCGAACGAGCCGTACTCCGAAAACGCCATCCCACACCCGCCATTTGTTGTGGCAGGACATTAGCCGAGCGGTCGCGAGCCTGTCACGAGATCGTATTCCCGCGGCACCGCAGCATTCGCAATGGCCCACGTTTGCCGCAGCGAAACGCGCCAAATAGGATCGTGGGGTTGTGGTGGGCGCGCGCCAAATGCCTATACCGTTCGAGCGCGCCTCGCCGCGTCCAGCAGATCGCCCGGGTTCTGGCATGGCTTCAATTGCTCTATGGTGGCGGTGACCTGCCTATCTACCGGCGCTGTCGCAACTGCTTTTCTTTTCCGGTAACGACGGGCCATTCGATGTTACAAAGGCTTCTTCATGAACAAGATACCCGTGGGCCAGACCATACGCTTCGCCTACGCATTTACCTTCGGTGAAATCGGCACCATCATCGGCTTGATCTGGATCCCGACCTTGGTCAACGCGGTCGCCACGTTTTTCGTCCTTCGTTCGTACTACGGCGCGCTGATCGACAGCTTCGAGAACAGCATACCGCCAAACGGCTCCGGATTGGGCTGGCCTCTGCTTCTCGCCTTTCTGACCATATTGCTGCTCGCGATGATCGCGGTCGCGGTGACGCAGCAGGCGATGGGTCTGCGCCAGGGGCCTGCGTTCGCGCGCGTCTCGCTCGGCAGTGCGGAGTGGCGCACCTTCGGTGGCTTCTTTGGTCTGTATATGCTGTTCGTACTTTCTATCGCCGTCTTTGCGATTCTTGTCGGCGCCGCTCGCAATGCGACCGGTAGCGCGGCTCTGTCCAATCCTGGTCTCAATGGACTGCTGGCTGGCGTCGTATTCCTGGCGGTACTGGCCGGCATCTGTATCGTCGCTTATCTGGTGGTCAGGCTCAGCTTTCTGCTCGTTCCTTCGGTCATAGATGGCGGCGAATTCGGTCTGTCGCGAAGCTGGCTGCTCACCAAGGGCAATGTCTGGCGGATAGCAGTCGTGGGTTTTGCCACGCTGGCGCCGATTTTCGTGATCCTGGGCATTGCGCAACTCATCCTACTTGGGCCGGGATACTTCGTTCCTGATCTGCAGCATGCCGGCGATGCGGCAGCGGGTAATCGCGGCATGGTGGAGAAGATGCGGCTGATGCGCGAAAACATGCCCATCCTGATTGGATTGAGCTTTGTGGTCTCGCCGCTGCTCTACGGGTTGATGTTCTCCGCATCGGCGTTTGCCTACCGATCGTTGTCTGGATCCGGCGCGTCAGCCACGCCATGACAGGATCTGAACGAGCCAGACCAGACAAGCGAACATGCGCAACGTCCGCCTGATCATCGTCCTCGCCGTCGTCTACATCGACATGCTGGGAATCGGGCTCGCCTATCCGATCCTTCCCAAACTCATCGAGCATTTCGAGCACGGCAACATTACGCACGCGTCCTACATGTTTGGTTTTCTCGCATCCGGATTCGCGCTGATGCAGTTTCTGTTCGCGCCGCTGATCGGTGCGGTATCGGACCGTTTTGGACGCAGACCAGTGATACTTCTTTCGCTCAGCGGAGCAGGCGTGGCCTATATGCTGATGGCCGCAGCGCCGGGACTTGCTTATCTCGCCGCCGCCAGGCTAGTCGCCGGCGCGATGGGCGGATCCTTTTCGACCGCCGGCGCGTACATCGCAGACATCACGCCGCCGGAGAAGCGCGCCCAAAGCTTCGGCCTGATCGGGGCAGCGTTCGGATTCGGATTCATCACCGGTCCGGTTGCAGGTGGTCTGCTCGGTGCCATCGATCTGCATTTGCCGTTTCTCATCGCTGGCTGTCTTTGTTTCGCCAATCTGACGTTCGCTTATTTTGCGCTGCCGGAATCGCTGAGTGTCGAAAATCACAAGCCGTTCTCGTTCCGGCACGCCAATCCCGTCGGCGCGCTGCGCGAGGTCGGCCGGTTCCCATCGGTCTACGGTCTGATGTCGGTGCTCGTGCTTGCAATGTTCGCCAATCGCGTCGCCGAACTGACTTGGGTTCTGTACACCGGCTATCGTTTTCACTGGGGACCGACCGAAATCGGAATCTCGTTGGCATTTGTCGGCGTTATCTTCGTGGTCGGTCAGGGTTGGTTCACGCGGATTCTGATTCCACGGCTCGGCGAACGACGCTCGATCGTGATCGGCCTCTCTGTCAGTATCGTCGTCAGTGTGCTTTATGGCTCGGTGACGCAGGGCTGGATGCTCTATTGCGTCATGCCAATGGCCATTGCGGGCTGGACCGTTGCTCAACCTGCCGTGCAAGGGCTGATGTCGCGCGCCGTTCCGCCAAACGAACAGGGTTTGCTTCAGGGCGCCGTTGCGAGCATGACGAGTCTGACCAGCATCGTGGGACCGCCCATCTGGACGGGGCTGTTCGGCTATTTCGTGAGTCCTTCCGCGCCGATCATCATTCCAGGCGCGGCATTTTATGTGTCGGCGTCCATCTTTTTCGTGGCGTTGATTGTCGCGATCATTTGGGAGGCCGGAACGCCCCAACCAGTCTTGGTGGCACCGCCGCGTGAGGCGTGAGGTTGGAAACGGCTATTCGGCCGCCTTCATCTTGCGTGCCGTCATTTTCTCGGATGAGCGGTTCTTGAACAATTTGCGCAGATAAATTCCCGTATAGCTGCGCGGATTCCTGGCCACGTCTTCCGGCGTCCCGGCGGCGATGATTTCACCGCCGCCGTCGCCGCCTTCGGGACCGAGATCGATAATCCAGTCCGACGTTTTGATGACTTCCAGATTGTGTTCGATCACCACCACGGTGTTGCCGTTGTCGACAAGCTCATGAAGAACTTCTAGGAGCTTCTTGACGTCGTGGAAGTGCAGACCCGTCGTTGGCTCGTCGAGTATATATAGAGTGCGGCCGGTCGCGCGGCGGGACAGTTCCTTGGAGAGTTTCACCCGCTGCGCCTCGCCGCCGGACAAAGTCGTCGCTTGTTGGCCGACATTGATGTAACCGAGACCGACGCGCTTCAGCGTGTCCATCTTCTCGCGGATCGAAGGCACCGCTTTGAAAAGGTCCGCAGCCGCCTCGACGGTCATGTCAAGCACATCCGCAATGGAGAAGTCGCGGAACTTCACCTCCAATGTCTCTCGGTTGTAGCGTTTGCCCTTGCAGACGTCGCACTGGACATAGACGTCGGGTAGGAAGTGCATTTCGATCTTGATAACGCCGTCGCCCTGGCATGCCTCGCAGCGTCCGCCTTTGACGTTGAAGGAAAAGCGACCGGGTTGATATCCGCGCGCTTTGGCTTCGGGAAGTTCGGCATACCAATCGCGGATGGGCGTGAAGGCACCGGTATAGGTCGCCGGATTGGATCGCGGTGTCCGCCCAATCGGCGATTGGTCGATGTCGATGACCTTGTCGAGAAATTCGAGGCCCTCGATCCGATCGTGCGCCGCTGGGTGTTCTCTGGCTTGGGTGAGCTTGCGTGAGGCCGCCTTGAATAGAGTTTCGATCGTGAGTGTCGACTTGCCGCCGCCCGAAACACCAGTCACACAGGTCAAAGTGCCGAGGGGAAACTCGGCCGTCACGTTTTTGAGATTGTTGCCGCGCGCCCCGACGACCTTGAGCCAGCGATCATGGTTCGGCTTGCGACGTTTGGCGGGTATCGCAATCTGTTCGAGCCCAGTCAGGTATTTTCCCGTCAAGCTTGCCGGGCTCGCCATAATGTCTTCGGGTGTGCCTTCAGCGACGATCTCGCCGCCGTGAATGCCCGCGCCTGGACCCATGTCGATGACATGATCGGCGGTGCGGATTGCCTCCTCATCATGTTCGACGACGATCACCGTGTTGCCCATGTCGCGCAGACCCTTGAGCGAATCGAGCAGCTTTTCGTTGTCGCGCTGGTGAAGGCCAATCGAAGGCTCGTCGAGCACGTACAGCACGCCCGTCAATCCTGAGCCGATCTGCGATGCGAGCCGGATGCGCTGGCTCTCGCCGCCAGACAAGGTGCCGGATGCGCGTGCCAGAGTGAGATAGTCCAAACCGACATTGTTGAGGAATTTCAGCCGCGCCCGGATTTCCTTGAGGATGCGTGCGGCGATTTCCGACTGTTGCTTGTTGAGTTTCTTGTCGATGTCGCGAAACCACTCGTCAGCGTGGCGGATCGATTGGTCGCACACCTCGCTGATGTGCTTGCCGCCGATTTTCACGCAGAGCGCTTCAGGTTTCAGACGATAGCCCTTGCAGACGTCGCACGGGCTGGTGTCCTGGAAGCGTTCCAGTTCCTCTCGTACCCAGGACGAGTCGGTTTCCTTGAAGCGCCGCTCCATGTTCGGAATGACGCCCTCGAACGGTTTTTTGGTTTCATAGCGGCGCAGGCCATCGTCGTAGATGAACTTGATCTCTTCCTCGCCCGAACCATGCAGGATGACGTCCTTCGCTTTCTTGGAAAGGCCCTCCCACGCTTCATTGAGCGAGAATTTGTAATGCCGTGACAGCGCTTCGAGCGTCTGCAGGTAATAGGGAGACGAACCCTTCGACCAAGGTGCGATCGCGCCTTTACGCAGGATGATCGTGTCGTCGGGCACGACCAGCTGCGGATCGAAATAGAGCTGCGTGCCCAAACCGTCGCAGGCAGGACAGGCGCCGTGTGGATTGTTGAATGAAAAGAGTCGCGGCTCGATCTCGGGAATCGTGAAGCCCGAGACGGGGCAGGCGAATTTCGACGACATCAAAAGCTGCTTTGCCGAACCATCCTTTTCCTTCACGTCGGCGTACTCGGCGACGACGAGTCCATCCGCGATGCCAAGGGCTGTCTCGATGGAATCAGGCAAACGATTGCCCATGTCCTTCTTGACGACGATGCGGTCGACCACGACTTCGATATCGTGTTTGAGCTTCTTATCGAGAGTCGGAACCGAACCGATCTCGTAATATTTTCCGTCGACCTTGACGCGCTGGAATCCCTTCTTCTGCAACTCGGCGAATTCCTTGCGGTATTCGCCCTTGCGGCGGCGCACCATCGGCGCGAGCAGGAAGAGCCGCGTCCCTTCGTCAAGGGCCAAGATGCGGTCCGCCATTTGGCTGACGGTCTGGCTTTCGATGGGAAGTCCGGTCGCGGGCGAGTAGGGCACGCCGACGCGCGCAAAGAGCAGGCGCAGATAGTCGTAGATCTCGGTGACGGTCCCGACCGTCGAGCGCGGGTTGCGCGAGGTGGTCTTCTGTTCGATCGAAATGGCAGGAGACAGACCCTCGATGTGATCGACATCTGGCTTCTGCATCAACTCGAGAAACTGACGCGCATAGGCCGACAGCGACTCGACATAGCGCCGCTGTCCCTCGGCATAGATCGTGTCGAAGGCGAGGGACGATTTTCCCGATCCCGAGAGGCCGGTCATCACGGTGAGCGAATCGCGCGGAATCTCGACGTCGACATTCTTGAGATTGTGTTCGCGCGCGCCGCGGATGGAGATGTTCTTCAGCATGCTTTTCCCGACCGAATTTTCCAGCTTGCTGTGCGTGCGACACGCCCGCAAGCGTGGCTCCCGCGACTGCTGACAGAATCCCGACTCTGTGGAACAAAACAGGAACTGTTATTTCATGAGTTCGGACTTTTGTCTATCCGCTTCGCTAAACGGCACAAGCGCTATCGCCGTCCCGAGCAGCACGATATAGGCATGCAGGCCCTGATTTTCACCTCCACCGCAAAGCGATGACAACGACCAGACCGTCCGCGCCGGGCAGCCTGACTTACCGTCCCGACATTGATGGATTGCGCGCCGTCGCTGTCGTTCCCGTCGTTTTGTACCATTTTCGCGTGCCAGGATTTGGCGGCGGTTTCGTCGGCGTCGACGTTTTCTTCGTCATCTCAGGTTTCCTCATCACCTCACTGATTTTCGGCGAAATGCGCGCCGGCGAATTCGCGATCCTGCGTTTCTACGAACGGCGCGTGCGACGAATCTTTCCGGCGCTGTTCACGGTTGTACTGGCGACACTGGCAGTCGGAGTTGGCGTCTTCTTTCCGCGTGACCTTCTGCGTCTGGCCGAGAGCGCCATCGCGACCGCGCTCTTCGCGTCGAATTTCGATTTCTGGCTCCAGTCCGGCTACTTTGACTTGGGCGCGGATCTGAAGCCGCTGCTGCATACCTGGTCGCTCGCGGTCGAGGAGCAGTTCTACCTCGTCTTTCCGGCCCTGCTGCGCCTGTTGCACACCGGCAAGCGGCGTTTGCTGCTAAGCTTCGTGACGGCACTGGCTGTCATGTCGTTTGCGCTCAGTCTTTGGGCCGTGAGTGAGCATCCGAGCGCCGCGTTCTATCTCGCGCCTTATCGCACCTGGGAGCTCATGCTCGGCGCGATTTTGGCGTTGGGTGAATTTCCGCAGCCGAAATCGCCGTTGCTGGCTGACGCGTTATCGATCTGCGGACTAGCTGCGATCGCGTGGGCCGTGTTCGGCTTCACCGCTGCGACGCCATTCCCCGGCGTGACCGCGTTGTTTCCTTGCCTCGGCGGTGCGGCGCTGATCTATGCAGGAGCGACGAGAGGAGCGATCTGGCGCATTCTTGCGTCACGACCGTTTGTGTTCGCCGGACTGATTTCATATTCGCTGTATCTCTGGCATTGGCCGATCCATGTGTATTCGATCTATGTCTCGCACGCCGCCACCGACTGGGTTTGGACGCCGGCACTGATCGCGCTCTCCTTTGGTCTCGCGATTCTCTCCTGGCGGTTCGTCGAACAGCCTTTCCGTCAACGTCAGGTCTTCTCACGGCGCGCGATCTTTCGCTATGGCAGCAGCGTCACCGCTGCGACGCTGGTCCTTTCTGGGCTCCTATTCGCGGTTCACGGATTGCCGCAACGTTTCCCGGCAGGCGTACAACGCATTCTTGCTGAAACAGACGATATCGAGCCGCGCCGGCATGAGTGTTTCAATCGTAGCGCCGAGGACGTAGAGCGGGGCCACATCTGCACCATTGGCGATGCGAAGGCGGCACTACCGACGTTTCTGCTCTGGGGCGATTCTCACGGCGATGCCCTGTTGCCAGCAGTCGATGCTGCAGCGGCGCGCGCGGGCCGCAAGGGTCTATTCGTCGCACACGGACGGTGTCCGCCGCTGCTGCATCTCTCGCTGACCGACGAGCCGACCGGACGCTGCGCCCAGCTGAACGATGCCGCCCTCAAGCTTGCGATGCGAAAGGAGATCAACAAGGTCATTCTAGTCGCGCGCTGGGCCTACTATGACCAGGGTGAGGGCTATGGGCCCGACGCAAACGAAGTACGCCACCTGATCGATCTCGATCCGCCCGCAACGCCGGACAGTTCGCAGCACGCGGGCTTCGCGCGTATCCTCGAGCGCACCGTGCTCGCGCTGCTGAAGGCCGACAAAAGGGTGGTCATCGTGGCGCCAGTGCCCGAACCGGGGTTCGACGTTCCGGAAGCAATGGCGCGCGACGCACTTTATGGAACCGGCGAGCGACAGATCCTCACTGCCGCGGATTATCGCGCGCGCGACGCCTTCGTATTGATCGAACTGCGTAAGGTTCACATAAAATATGGAGTACGGATCATCGATCCTGCCACTGCGCTGTGTGCATTAGACAATTGTGTTCTCCGGCGCGACGGCAGGCCTCTCTATGCCGATCACCAACATCTCAGTGTGTTCGGCGCCATGCAGATTTCCGGTCTGTTCACGCAAGCATTCCAAGACAAATAAAACCTGACTTGCCGTAGAAACCCGATTAGAACATAATGCGAACAAACAGGAACCGTTGTGGCACCACCATCCTGTCCACAACCGGGTGGCGACGTGATGTGGCGAACGAGGACGGTCGGGACTAGTTTCGCTGAAACACAAGAAACGGAGATGGAAAATGGCGGGTAGCGTGAACAAGGTCATTTTGGTCGGAAATCTCGGGAAGGATCCCGAGGTCCGTCGCATGACGTCCGGCGAGCCCGTCGTGAACCTCTCAGTCGCGACTTCCGAGACGTGGCGCGATAAAACCTCCGGCGAGCGTAAGGAACGCACCGAGTGGCACCGGGTCGTCATCTTCAACGAGAATCTCGCGAAGGTGGCCGAACAATATTTGCGCAAGGGCGCCAAGGTTTATCTCGAAGGCGCGCTGCAGACGCGCAAGTGGACCGATAAAGAGGGCGCCGAGCGTTACTCGACGGAGGTCGTGCTGCAGCGCTTCCGCGGCGAGCTCGTGATGCTGGACAGTCGCGGCGAAGGCGGCGCTACGCGCGAGCGCGTCGGCGCCAGCGATGCGCCAGCGAGCTTCCAGCGCGACGAGATGGAAGACGAGATTCCGTTCTGAACTGAACCATGCGACAATCTATCGTTCTTGGCGTCGCACTGCTGCTTGGCGGGTGCGCCGCCTCCTATGGCGAACGCGCCGGGGGGTTCCTCAGTCCGCAGCTTGCCGGCGCCTATATCCCCCTCGAGGGTGTGACACTCGTCGTCCTGAAGGCCCACGCCGCGGCCTTTGTGATTGCGCCCGGCGTCGCGGTCACCAACGCGCACAATCAAACCATCATCGGGGGAGCGCCGATCATCGGGCAATCGCGCAACTACGATCTTCTCTTCTTTCACGTCGACAAGAAAAGTGAGGTATTGACCGCAGCGCCCTCTGCCGGCGAGGGCGTGATTGCGTATGGGCAAGGCGCGTCCGGCGAACTGCGCGAAGCGCGCGGAACAATCATGTTGCTCAATGCGCCTGTCGAGGCACGTTGCGAGACTTGCGCCGTGCAGTCCGCTTTCACATTCGAGGGCGACGCGGGTCCGGGATTCAGCGGCGGGCCCGTTGTCGACGCGAAGACGGGACGATTGGTCGGCATCACGTTCGGATTTCTCGATCCGCGTGGACGTCGCACGATGTACGCCTACCCCATCAGCCGTGTGCGCAACGAGTTGTCGGCGATTGAGCATAAGCTCCCGACTGATGTGGATTGACCATCGAATTTCCGGGCAAAACTTGCGCCCTGGATGACTCGGTTAAGCCATTGAACCAGCTCACATAATTATGTGTCAGGCGCTATGGTCGAATCGAATGCGAAGTGCTAGTTAAACGGCTCAATTTTCCGCCACCCAAGGACCGACTTTTTGAGCGACCCCCAAGAGCCTGAATCCCCGTCGCCCGGTGGCACCCAGATCAGCGGCATTGCGATCGAAGACGAACTCAAGAAGTCGTATCTCGATTATGCGATGAGCGTCATCGTGCAGCGCGCGCTTCCCGATGTGCGGGACGGACTCAAGCCGGTGCATCGGCGCATTCTCTTCTCGATGCACGAAAACGGCTACGACTGGAATAAGGCTTATCGCAAATCGGCGCGCGTCGTCGGCGATGTGATCGGCAAGTATCACCCGCACGGCGACCAGTCGATCTACGATGCTCTGGTGCGCATGGCGCAGGAATTTTCCATGTCTGCGCCTCTGATCGACGGGCAGGGCAATTTCGGATCGGTGGATGGCGATCCTCCGGCCGCAATGCGTTACACCGAAGTGCGGCGCTCGAAAATCGCCCATCTTCTGACCGAAGACATCGAAAAAGACACGATCGAGTTCAAGGACAATTACGACGGCACGGAAAAGGAGCCAGTCGTACTGCCGGCGCGTTTTCCAAATATCCTGATCAACGGCTCGAGCGGTATTGCCGTGGGTATGGCGACAAACGTGCCGCCGCACAATCTGGGCGAAGTCATTTCCGCTTGTCTCGCTTATATCGAGGATCCCTCGATCAACCTCGAGGCATTGACCGAAATCGTTCCGGGGCCCGACTTTCCGACGGGTGGACTTCTTATCGGCAAGCAGGCTGCGCGCGCTGCGCTCGCCCGCGGTCGCGGCTCCATCCTGATGCGCGCCCGATGCCATATCGAGGAACTGCGCAAGGACCGTGAAGCCATCATCGTCACCGAACTTCCGTATCAGGTGAACAAGGCGCGCATGCAGGAAAAGATTGCGGAGATGATGCGCGAAAAACGCATTGACGGCATCGCGGACATTCGCGACGAGAGCGATCGCCACGGCATGCGCGTGGTGATCGAACTTCGTCGCGACGCGTCGTCCGAGGTGGTGCTTAATCAGCTCTATCGCTGGTCGGAACTGCAGAGCAGTTTCGGCGTGAATATGCTGGCGCTCAATTCCGGTCGTCCGGAATTGATGAACCTGAAAACGATGATCGGCGCGTTTGTCGCGTTCCGCGAGGAGGTCGTCACCAGGCGGACGCGGTTCGATCTTTCGAAGGCGCGCGACCGCGGGCACGTTCTGGTCGGTCTGGCGGTCGCTGTCGCCAATATCGACGCCGTGATCGCGCTGATCCGTGCGGCTCCCGACGCGGCTACCGCTCGCGATCAGCTGATGGCGCGCGATTGGCCGGCCCGCGATGTCGCGCCCCTCGTTCAGCTGATCGCTGATCCCAGGCACGTCATGAATCGGGACGGAACGATCCGCCTCTCCGAAGAGCAGGCGAAGGCGATCCTCGATCTGCGCCTGCAGCGCCTGACCGCGCTCGGCCGCGACGAAATCGGTGAGGAGGTCAGAAAGCTCGGCGAAGCGATCAAGGACTATCTCGAGATCCTGCGTTCGAGGCCGCGCGTGCTTCAAATCATCCGCGCCGAACTCGAGGAGACGCGTACGGAATTTGCTGTCCCACGCCGCACCGAATTAGTCGACGCCGAAGTCGAAGTCGAGGACGAAGCGCTGATCGAGCGCGAGGATGTGGCCGTCACGGTCACGCATGCCGGATATATCAAGCGCACGCCGCTCGACGAATATCGCGTACAGGGCAGGGGTGGCAAAGGCCGCTCGGGAATGGCGACACGCGATGAGGACTTCGTCAACTTCATCTTTGTGGCGTCGACGCATGCGCCGCTGGTCTTCTTTTCTTCGACCGGCATGGCCTACAAGCTCAAAGTCTGGCGTCTTCCTGAAGCGCGCATCCAAGGCAAGGGGAAGGCGATGGTGAACCTCTTGCCGCTCTCTGAAGGCGAGAAGATCACGACCATCCTGCCGCTTCCCGAAGATGAGGCCCAGTGGGACAAGTTCAATGTCGTCTTCGCCACCAAGTCCGGCGACGTGCGCCGAAACGAACTTTCGGACTTCGCCAATATTAATCGCAATGGCAAGATTGCGATGAAACTCGACGCCGGCGACGGAATCGTCGGCGTTCAGGTCTGTACCGATCAGGACGATGTCCTGCTCACGACCAAGAGCGGCAAATGCATCCGCTTTGCTCTCACCGATGTGCGCGTTTTCAAGGGCCGCGAGTCGACAGGCGTGCGCGGTATCAAGTTGGCGCCTGGAGACGAGGTCGTCAGCCTCACGCTTCTGCACCACTCCGATGCAACCACGGCCGAGGCACGTGCCTATCTGAAGCAGGCTGGCGCCGCCCGCCGTGCTGCGCTCGGCGAGGATGCCGGCCCGGTCGAAGAGGTCACTGACGAAGAGGAGAATGGTGAGGAGGCGACGCTCACCCCCGCTCGGTACGCGCAACTGGGCGCCCGCGAGCAGTTCGTGCTCGTGGCGAGCGAAAATGGCTTCGGAAAACGGACGAGTTCCTATGAATATCGTGTCACCGGCCGCGGCGGCTCAGGCATTGTCGCCATGGCGATGACCCGGAAAAACAGCGGTGTCGTGGCGTCGTTCCCGGTCGAGGAGTCCGACCATCTCATGTTGATCACCGACCAGGGGCAAACCATTCGCGTGCCGGTGGCAAGCATCCGAATTGCTGGTCGTGCTACACAAGGCGTCACGCTCTTTAGGGTCGACGGCACCGAACGCGTCGTTTCCGTCGAGCGCATCGAAGACGTGTCGGGAAACGGGGACGAATAGGTGGCGCAAGCACACAAGACCGGTCTGACGGACAAGCGGCGCATCGGGCTCTATCCCGGGACCTTTGATCCGGTAACGCTTGGCCATCTCGACATCGTCAAGCGCGCAGTAAAACTCGTCGATCATCTCGTCATCGGGATTGCCACTGGCGTAGGCAAAGTTCCTCTGTTCTCGCTCGAGGAGCGCGTCGCCATGTGGCGACACGAGGCCGAGCCAATCGCAAAGGGCCACGCGACGATTGAAGTAATTCCGTTCGACAAGAAATTGCAGGTCGACTTTGCGCGAGAACTGGGCGCCAGCGTCATCATCCGCGGCCTACGCGCGGTTTCTGACTTTGAGTACGAATTCCAGATGGCAGCTATGAATCAGCGGCTCAATATGGAAGTCGAAACGGTCGTCATCATGGCTGATCCGCGGTACCAGGCGATCGCGTCTCGGCTGGTGAAGGAAATAGCCTTACTCGATGGCGATGTGAGTGCTTTCACCAGCCCGTACATCGCCGACCTACTTATTAAACGCTGCAAGGAACTGGCTGATCACTGATGGCACGCGACCAAGAAAACACATTGATTATGGACCTGAAGAGTGGCCCGGTCGTGATCGCGCTGCGCCCTGATCTTGCTCCCGGACATGTCGAGCGCGTCAAGGAACTGACCCGCAAAGGTTTCTACGACGGCGTTGTGTTCCACCGCGTCATCCCGGATTTTATGGCGCAGACCGGAGATCCGACCGGCACCGGCAGCGGCGGTTCGGACTTGCCCGACCTCAAATCGGAATTTTCCAACGAAAAGCACAAGCGGGGAACGGTGTCTGCAGCACGAACCAACAATCCCCATAGCGCCAACAGTCAGTTCTTTATTTGCTTCGGTGAAGCGCCTTGGCTTGATCGCCAATATTCGATTTGGGGCCAGGTCGTCGAAGGCATGGAGCATGTCGACGCGATCAAGAAGGGTGGAGAACACAATAACGGCGCCATCAGTGGCGCACCCGACAAGATCGTAAAGATGCGGGTCGAGGCGGACGGCTAACAAGACTTCGAAAATTAGCTATGCGCTGGCGCGCATAGCTAGCGCGCATATAAGCGGGGCGCGCCTGACTTCTTGTGACCGGAAACAGCGGATGTTAAATCGTTTGCACCCTACACGGTCGATATATTCGAATAATTCGAATTCGTTAGGGGCATCAAGGAGATAAGTTTGAGCAATCGCCGCGCCGGGACGCCGGGAAGTCCTGTTCAACGCCCCACGCAGGGCACACAGCAAGCGACGCCCGGAAAGAAGATGATGAAGCTTGAGGACGCGGTGGAACAGGCGTCGAAGCTCTACACCGCGGGAAGATTGGATCAGGCCGAGGATTTGTGCCGACAGATCATCGCGTCACGCCCGCTGCGCGCCGACGTACACAACATTCTTGGTGTGGTTCTGCACGCGAAGGGAAGGACGGACGAGGGGATCAAGTCGGTGCGCGAAGCGATCCGGCTCAATTCTTCGAACGCGAACTTCTGTTCCAATTTGGGCGAAATGGAGCGCAAGGCGGGAAATCTAGATGCTGCGGGGAACGCACTTCGTCGCGCCATCACAATCGACGCGAAGTCAGCACAAGCGCAGAACAACCTCGGCATTGTCTACTATGACCAGCACGACTACGAGAAGGCCGCCGAACACTATCGCAAGGCGATTGAGGTCCAGGACCGGTACGCGGAAGCCCACAACAACTTGGGCAATGCGCTTCGTGCGTTGGGCGACTCGGAGGCTGCGCTCAGCGAATACGAACGTGCCATCGAATTGCGGGAGAATTACGCCGAGGCCTACAACAATATGGGGACGGCGCTGCGCGATAAGCAGAAGCTGGAGGAAGCTGAATTCTCCTACCGCCGTGCCATCCAAATTCGGCCCAACTACATCGAAGCCGGCAACAACCTCTCGACGCTGCTGATACAGCAAAAACGTTACGACGATGCTCTGCGAATTCTCGGCGACATCCTCAAGATCCAGCCGAAGAACATCCAGACGCTCGTCTGCGTTGCGCGTGCGCAGTTGATGCGCGGTGCCCACTCGACGGCGGAGCGCGCGGCCAGGATGGCGCTCGCGGAAGATGCCGAGAGTGCCGAGGCTTACACGGTTCTCGGTCAAATCTATCATGAGCTCGATCGTTACGATGAGTCCGTCGCAAACTATGAGAAGGCGCTCAAAATCAAGCCCGAAAGCCTGGAGACATTGAACTTCTACGGTATCGCGCTGAAGTCGCTCGGGCGCATGGACGAGGCACGTGCGATGTTCGCCAAGGCCCTGGAGTTGCAACCGGAAGCTATCGGTGCCTACTCGAATATCGTCGATCTCGAAAACTTCTCGAAGGACGATACGCTTTTCAAAGCCATGATCGGCATTCTGGGTAAGGCGAAGGACCCGAACGAAGAGCGCTACATGGCGCTGCATTTTGCGCTCGGCAAAGCCTATGAGGATATGAAGGACTATCCGAAGTCGCTCGAGCACTACAGCGTCGGCGCCAGGCTGAAGCGCGCCATCCTGAAATACGACGAAGCTGAGGTCTTCGGATTCTTCGACTCGATCCGACACACCTTCAACGAAGAATATTTTGCCAAACGTCCGTACGAGGGCATTTCGACATCGCTCCCGATCTTCATCGTGGGTATGCCCCGCTCGGGAAGCACGCTCACCGAACAGATCATTTCGAGTCATCCCGATGTCTATGGTGCCGGCGAAATCAAGCTCTTAAGTGCCTGTCTCAGCAATCTTCGCCAGAAATATCCCAACATTCCGCGCTTCCCGGCCATGGCGACCTCAATGAAGCCCCACCAATATGCGAGCGTGGCAAATGCGTATCTGAACGAGCTCACCGCGATGTCGCCGACGGCGCTGCGTGTGACCGACAAACTTCTCACGAACTACTATTTCGTCGGCTTCATCAACACGTTGTATCCCGATGCAAAAATCATTCACACAATGCGCAACCCAGTCGACACGTGTCTCTCCGCCTATTCGAAATTGTTCAAAGACGACATGCCTCATAGCTACGACTTGGCGGAGATCGGGCGCTACTACAAGAAATACGAGGAGTTGATGGAGCACTGGCGCCAGGTTCTTCCTGCCGGCGTCATGCTCGACGTGCAGTATGAGAGTGTCGTCGAGGATGCCGAAACCACGGCACGCAAAGTAATCGAATTCTGCGGCTTGCCTTGGAACGACGCCTGTCTTGACTTCCACAAGTCTGATCGTCCCGTGAAGACCGCCAGTGTCTCGCAGGTGCGAAAACCGATTTACGGCAGTTCGGTCAAACGCCGGGAGCGCTACGGCGACGGGCTTAGACCGCTCATCGATGCTCTCAACGCGGGCGTTCCGACCGCGAAGGCGTCTCACTAGTCCACAAGTCGAAATTCTATCTGCGTTGCTGCATCTGATTCGATTTTTGCAACTGTCTGCGTGGCCGGCGCGTGCCACGGCACGAGATGTTTGCGTACGTCGTTCAACCTGCTCGACCGCTCCGCATGTTTTTGTCGCAAATTTGAGACACTCGCTGCGACGGCTGGCTTTGGTTAAGCCATTGATTCAACAATATAAAATAAGTGGCAAAAATGCCACTCAAAATACAAATCTTACTTGGTACGTATCACGCTGTTTTTGCCGATAACGTTGTTTGTTTACACTTGCGAGATTAAGCCCAGCATGACAAAGCTTCTGCTGAGTTTACACCAACTTATACGCCGTAGTTGATGGCGTATGACGTCCTGAGGGGGATTTCCAATGAATAAGCTCACCCGCGGTCTGATGTCCGGCGCGTCGCTTGCCGCGTTGTCGCTAGGGTCGATTTCTGTAGCGGAAGCCGGAAACATCAGCATCGTGGCGTCGACCGGAGCGGTGTCGGTCACCGCTGGCCAGGTCTTCAGCTTCATCGAAGTGACGTCGACCGGAACGGTCAATGGCGACATCACGAATAATGGTGTCGTCGGTGTCGGAAGCTCGTTCGCGATCTCGATCGACAATGGCGGCGCCGTCCTCGCGACGACAGCGGCCGCAGGCGACATCGTCAACAACAACATCATCATCGCAACGCAGACGGGAATCTTCGTCGGTACAACCGCGGAAGTCGACGGCAACATCGTCAACAACGGAACTATCGTCGTCAGCAAGAACGGTATCGTTGGTGGATCAGCGGTCGTCGGCATTCTAGACAATGGTGGTTTGGTCGGCGGCGTTACGAATAACGATTCGATTATCGTAGCCGGAACTGGCACGGGCGGTACGTTCATCGGCGTCGAACAGAACAATACGCACACCGATTTCACGAACAACGGACTCTTGAAAGTCACGGGCAGCGGCGGCGGCGCAGATTATGTCGGCGTGTCGCAGCATGCGTCGGGCACAGCGGGCATAGAGGCCAGCATCGTCAACACGGCGGCGGGTTCGATCAAGGTCGATGTCGCGACGGTCAGTGGCGCGGTTACGATCGATACGGGCATTATTCAGAGCGCCAACGCAACTGCCGGTTCTGCTTCTGTCAATTTGGACAATAGCGGTCTGATCGAAATCAGCTCTATCGCGACCGGCGCACTGACACCGGTTGGCGTGGCGCAGGCGACTGCCAGGATCACCAGCGGCATTCACCAACGTGCTACGGGCGTAGGCTCGAGTTCGACAGCGGTTGATGCTTCTGTCGCACTCACGAACGAATCCACCGGCACCATCAATATCATCGCGGCCGCGAACGTCTTCGGCTCGACTTCGGCCCGCGCGTTCGCGTCGGTTGAAACCGGCATCTCGCAGTTTGCTTTCGTTACACAGGGTGGCGCGGTCAGTTCGCAAGAGGGCGACGCGACAGTTTCACTGACGAATGACGGCGTCATCACGATTGGTGCGCACGCCCACGCTACTGCTGGGCTTTTCGCCAGGGCCGATGCGAGCATTTCTGATTCGGGTATCTTCCAGGAGGCTGATAACGGTGACAATTCCACTGTCACGTTGACCAACTCGCTTGGTGCCACGCTGAATGTCGAAGCGACAGCCGTTGCCGCCGCGTCTTTTGAGGCCGAGGCTACTGCCGAAGTCATTCAGGGCGTTGGGCAGTTCGCCACCGCCGGCGGCGATCAGGATTCTGCCAGTGTAACTCTGAATAACGACGGCACTCTCAATATCCTCGCAAACGCTACGGCCCATGCGGGTACAGATGCATTCGCCTTCGCGTTCATCGACACGGCTATCAGCCAGGAAGCCGACGAGTCTTTCAGTTCGAATGTCACGCTGACCAACACCGGCACACTTAATATCGTTGCCAAGGCAAACGCCGCAGGATCGAGTTTCGCTGACGCGGAAGCGACCATCGATTTCGGCATCTTCCAGTTTGCCAGCGGTTCCGGGCTCGCTGCTTCGACTGCTACCGTCAATCTGACCAATTCGGGCACGATCAACATCCACGCACTCGCCACGGCTAACGGGGGCACCGATGCAACCGCATCCGCATCCGTCGATAACGCCGTCAGCCAGACCGCCGACAATGCCGTGAACACGAGCGTAACGCTGACCAACAGCGGCACGCTCGACATCGTTGCACAGGCCCACGCTGTCGCAGGCAGCGACGCCTTGGCCCATGCGACGATTGAAAGTGCGATCACCCAGTCGGCAGACGGCGATGGACTTCCGGCGTCCACCGCAAGTGTGACGATCGACAATTCGGGCACGCTTAACATTCACGCGCTCGCGACGGCCACCGGTGGAACAGATGCACGCGCTGAAGCCTTCGTCGAAACGGCCATCACCCAATCGGCGTTTGATGCTGTCACCACGAACGTAACTCTGACCAACAGCGGTACACTCGACATTTTGGGTCAAGCCATCGCTAACGCGGTCAGCTTTGCCGAAGCCACGGTGACGTTCGAAGAGCCGGTGATCCAGCAATCGGCCGATGGTGACGGTCTCGTCGGCGCGACAGCCAACGTCACGCTGACGAACTCGGGCACGATCAACGTTCATGCCATTGCGTCGGCTCATGGTGGCACTGACGCATCCGCCTTCGCGTCCCTCTCTTCAGCGGCGATCAGCCAGGGCGCGTTTGATGCCGTAAACACCAACGTGACGCTGAATAATAGTGGCACGATAGACATCCTTGCGTCCGCCATCGCAGGCAGCGCAACCGGCTTCGCGCAAGCGGATGCGACCGTCGATTCGGGTGTCTTCCAGGAAGCAACTGGCGCTGCCATCGCCGCTTCGGTAGCGACGGTCAACCTGACCAATTCCGGCACGATCAACGTACACGCTTTCGCATCGGCCAATGGTGGTACGGAAGCTCTGGCCTTCGCATCGGTTGACACGGGTATCAGCCAGGAGGCGTTCGACGCAGTTACCGAGCACGTATCTCTGACCAACAGCGGCACGATCGACATCGGCGCACACGCGGTCGCGAACGCGACTGGATTTGCGTCAGCCAGCGCCGACGCTGGCAGTGGCGTGTTCCAGCGCGCAGACGGTTCCGGCCTTGCTGCCTCGACTGCGTCAGTCGATTTCAACAACTCGGGCACATTCAATCTCCACGCCACCGCGACAGCGCATGGCGGCACGGATGCTTCGGCCTTTGCGTTCGCGAGTTCGGGCGTCTTCCAAACCGCGTTGGGCGCCACCGTCAACAGTGTCTCGTTCGAGAATTCCGGAACCTTCACTGTAAGCGCCAAGGCCATAGCGGTCGCCACGACAGACGCGTTCGCGTCAGCGTTTGCGTTGGGTGTCGACCAATTTGCGCTCGCCGGCGCCGTGGAATCGTTCACCAACTCCGGTACGTTCAAGGTCACGGCTTTCGCGTCGGCGTCGGCCACAGCGGCCGTACACACGGCAAGCGCCTTTGCGTTCGCGACGGGATTATTCGTCGATACGGATCCGGGCACGGTCAACATCCTCAACACCGGCACGTTCACCGTTTCAGCTCACGCCATAGGCACCACTGGATCGGCGAGCGCCAACGGGATCTTCGTGAAAAATCCGGTTGCAGGCGACACGCTGGGCGGAACAATTGAAAATGACGGCACGATGAACGTCACGGCGCAGGCACCTGGCTTTGCCGCTGCGCGGGGCATCAAGGTCGTTGCCGACGAGTTCGACGGCACGGTCACCAACAAGGGCAATCTCCATGTCGCAGCCATCGGGTCGACACCCGTGGCGGTGGGCATCCAGGTCACCGCGTTCAGCACCCTGACCGCGACCGGCCTCGGAACCGGCACCGTCGTCAACGACGGCGGCACGCTCTTTGCCGGCGTTTCGACGGATGGCGGCATCACGTTCACACGCGGCGTCGCGATCGACGTCACGGGCGCACCGAACACGACCAACATCGATCTGAAGGGCACGGCCAACGACGGCAATATCTACGGCGACATCAATGTCGTGGCTGGCGACACGGTCACGGTGTCCAGCGGCAGGACGATTTTCGACGGTGTCCTCAATGACAGCGGCGCGCTCGTCGGTACGCTGAACATCGCAGCCGACGGCATCCTGCGGTTCGCCAACGGCTCCAGCCTACACAACGCGTCGGAGTCGCCGGGACATGCCTTCGTCGACACGTTCACGCAGTCGGGAACGCTCGAACTCGAAGTCACGCCGACGCCGGTTCCAGTCCTGCCGACGGCAACGGTTGGTACGGCCGGCTTCATCTCTGCGACAAGCGCCACGCTCGGCGGAAATCTTGTCGTGGTCCTCGATCCGGGCCTGTACTCCAATGCGACGCTCTATCAGACGATCTTCAGCGTCAATCCGATCGCAGGCGATTGGGCGAGCCTGGGAACAGCTTCGAACAGCGTCTTGTTCACGGTTACGGAGAGCCGGCCGTCGGCGTTCGAGGCGGACATTGTTCTCACGCGCGTTCCGTTCAATGCGGTTGTTGGCCTAACTCCGAACGAGAAGGCCGTGGCAACAGGGCTGGAGAATGCGTACTCCACAACTCTGGTTGGTCCAAGCGCGCTATTGTTCGAGTCGCTGTTCTTCTTGAACGGGGCTCAGTATCCGGTCGCGCTCGACATGCTGTCGGACGAAGAGGCGGGCGAGGTTTCACAGCTCGACGTCGACTCTGCCGACATCCTGACCAAAGCAACCATGGAGCATCTGGACCTGGCGAACGCGGGCGGCCGCGAGATGACCGCTCTCAACGCCACGCCTCAGAAGGTCAACGTTGCGATGGATCATGCGCCGATCACCCTGTGGGGCGGTGGCTACGGCCAGTGGAGCAATACGGCGAACACGATTGCCGGTCCGGGTTATGTCGCTAGTAATGCAGGTGTCATCGCCGGTATCGACACGGGCTTCGGCGACGACCACGGAACGGTTGGTCTTGCGTTCAACTACACGATCAACGGCTCCGCGCGTTTCGAACCGTTCGGTAAGCCGGTTGGAAACCACGGCAGCTACAGCGGCTTCCAGATTGGTGGCTATGCTCGCTGGAATGCGGATGACAATATCTACCTCCAGGGCCTGATCTCGTACGGCAACTACGACAACAAGACGACCCGTTTCATCTTCCTGCCGGCTCCGTTCGGCAACGGGGTCGTCACAGGCAAGTTCAACAGCGACGTCTTTGCCGTGTATGGCGAGGCCGGCATGAATCTGACGCCGGGCCAAGACATAAACGTCATTCCGTTTGTCGCGATGAGCTACACGCACGCCTCGTCGGGTCAGTTCAAGGAGACTGGACTGCCAGGTGCCAACCTGGCCGTCAGCGATGCCACTGCGACTTCGACCTCGTCACTGCTCGGTGTGAAGTTCAATATGAGCAGCATGATGGGCGATGGCGCGTTGACACCGACCCTGAAGCTGGCATGGCGTCATAACTTCGACGACAACATCTGGACCGTGAACGCGGCGTTCGACGGTCTCGTCGGCAGCAACTTCAGCGTCACCGGTCGCGGCTTGTCGCAGGACAGTGGAGTTGTCGGTGCGGGTCTTGGTTATGCCATCAACGGCGACGTTACGGCGATGTTGGATTACGAAGGCGACTTCAACGCCGACCGCATAACGCAGTCGGTCATGGGCCGCATCAAGATCCGACTGGGTGAGGAAGCGCCGCCACCGCCTCCGCCACCGCCGCCGGCACCACCGCCGCCACCTCCGCCGCCTCCGGCCGTGAAGACGTTCATTGTCTTCTTCGACTTCGATAAGTCGAACCTGACGGACAAGGCGCAGGAAGTGGTCGAGGAAGCGGTCAGGACCGCGAAGTCGAACGGCTTCGTCAAGGTGCTCGTGACCGGCCATACCGACACCGTCGGCTCCGACAGCTACAACCAGGCGCTGTCGATCCGTCGTGCCCAGTCGGTCAAGGACGAGATGGTCCGCGAAGGTCTTGACGCGAACGGTATCGCGATCGAAGGCAAGAGCTTCCACGATCCGCTGGTTCCCACCGGGCCAGGCGTACGCGAACCGCAGAACCGCCGCGCCGTCATCGACCTCGGCGGCTGAACAGGAAGCTGTTTTCAAGAATGCAAAAGGGCGGGCCAAAAGCCCGCCCTTCTTCTTCATGGGGCGAACATTGACGTAAGTCCGGTGTTTCGCACAGATATGTGCAGCCCCGATTGTGCAAGGCTAAAGGAGCAGGAGCGAAAATGGCAAACGAGTCCGTCCGCAAGATCCCTCTGCCCGTCATACTTTTGGTGATCGCGGCGTTGGTGGTGAGTGCCGTCGTCAGCTTCTACCTGGGTCGCATGGACGGCGAGAGGCAATCTCAGGCTCCGGTGGTCGAGACGTCTGGCCCGAATGCCGTGCCACGCCAGAGAAATTTCGTGAAGCTCCCGCCACAGCGATTCGAGAATTGGACGCTGGCCTGCGTGCAGAATGTCGCCAAGGTGACGCGCTGCAGTCTGGTTTTGGAAGCCATCAGCAAAGCCAACAAAAAGCCTGTGCTGAGCCTCGCCATCACGCGCAATGCCAGAGGGCGCGCAGTGATGGTCGTCATCACGCCGCCAGGCGCGCTCCTTTCCGCCGGCGTGCACTTGACGCCGGGCACGGGCAAGGAAGTCGTCGCCCAATTCGTCAAGTGCGGCTCCGGTGCCTGCGAAGCGGTGGCCGCGTTCGATGACGCGGTCGCGGCCGAGTTCACAGCCGCTCCGACCACGGAAGTCAAATTCGTGGCCGGAAACGGGAAAACGGCATCGTTGAAGATTCCGAACGGCGGCTTCGGCGCGGCTTATCCGGCATGGCTTTCGGCAATGCCGGCGCCGGCGACGGCAGCCGCACCACCGCCAGTCAAGCCGACGCCTGCGCGAGGCACACCGAGCGCGGACACCAGAGGTTCGACGACCACGCCCGCACCCTGACATTTTCAGTATCAATAGATTCGGGCACTCATCGCAGTTCTGCGGCCTGGCCGGCACGAACGTGAGCATCGTGTGTTCCCCGCTTTGTCGCGGCCAATTGCATGATGTAAATGGCAACATAACGTGTGTCGCATGGCACCGGATGGCCGCCTAGAAGTGCGGAATTATTTTCGAATCGGAGTCTGAATTGGCCACCGCAATTCCGTTCATCGATCTGCAAGCGCAACGCCGTCGTCTCGGCGAACCACTCAATCGGGCGATCCAAGCAGCAGTCGAAGGTGGTCAGTGGATCATGGGGCCGCAAGTGGCGGAGTTGGAGGAAAGGCTCGCTGCGTTCGCGGGCGTCAAGCACTGCATCACCTGTGCCAACGGAACCGATGCGCTGATGATCGTCCTGCGTGCCTGGAACATAGGTCCGGGCGACGCCGTGTTTGTTCCGGCCTTCACGTTCGCGGCCTCGGCCGAGGTCGTGGCGCTTGTCGGCGCATCGCCAGTCTTCGTTGATGTTCTCGAAGACACATTCAATATGAATCCGGCAAGCCTGGAGGCCGCCATTGCGATGGTTAGGCGCAGCGCCAATCTTCGTCCCCGAGCCATCATGCCTGTCGACCTGTTCGGCCAACCGGCGGACTACCGTGCCATCCAGGCAATCGCACGTCGGGAACAACTGAAGCTATTGTGCGATACAGCACAGGGATTTGGCGGCGTTTTTGACGGTCGGCGCACAGGCGCGATTGGCGACGCGGCTTCCACGAGTTTTTTTCCAGCCAAGCCCTTGGGGTGCTACGGCGACGGGGGGGCGGCCTTCACCAATGACGACTCGCTTGCAGACCTGTTGCGTTCCATTCGCATTCACGGGCAGGGCAGCGACAAATACGAGAACGTAAGGATCGGTGTGAACTCGCGGCTGGACACGATTCAGGCGACCATCCTGCTCGAGAAGCTCAAGATATTTCCCGAAGAGATCGAAGCACGCGAAAGAATTGCCCAGCACTATAGTCGTCGATTGGGTCAATCCAACAAGATCCGAGTTCCGCGCGTGATCGACGGCGCGCAATCAACCTGGGCGCAATACACGATACAAGTATCCGATCGCGACAAGCTCCAGGCTTCACTCAAGGACAAGGGCATCCCAACTGCGGTCTATTATCCAATCCCGCTGCCACAGCAGACGGGTTATCGGCAATATCCCTCGATCCCAATCACCATCAGCGAGAGATTGAGCAAGACCGTCATTAGCCTTCCGATGCATCCTTATCTCGATGAAGGAACGCTGAACGCAATATCCGACGCCACCGTGAGTACTCTATAGAATACAGTTTACACCAATACTTCAAACGTTGTGAGTACTCGGATATCTTTACAATATACAATTCCACCTTTGCTGCGTAAATCAATCATTGGTCGTATGAATCCCAGCGTTATTCATCTACGGTCGGCCCGGACTCAACATTTCAATCCGATGACGGATTTCGACACGTGCCTTCTGGCCTCTGTCGATACGCGAGTTCGACCGGGGGGAACGCTTGAATTCAAGTCATGGTTTTTCGAACGGCGCCGTGCTGTTCGGTGCGCTCATCATGGAGTTGCTCATTCTTCTTCGTGCATCGGACATCGGAAACAAGCTCAGCGTCGTCGACTACCCTGATTCCGGCCGCAAGCGTCATCTGCGGGCAACGCCACTTGTGGGCGGCCTGGCAATCGTAGCCGCCGTTTTACTTTCAGCTGCAGCGTCCTTCGCGGGCGCCCGTTCCGCCAACACAACGTTGAACCTTGCGGTTCTGCTTTGCGGTGGCGGAGCCACGCTCGTCGGCTACGCAGACGATCAATCGTCGACGTCGCCGTCAAGCCGCATTCTGATTCTCTTTTTGTTGAGTGCGATTGCCTTGGTCATATGCCCACAATTGCTGCCGTCGGTCATTCATTGGGGGCACTTCCAACGCTGGGCGCTCGCACCGTGGCTGTCGTATGCGCTCATCGCGGTCGCAATGGCGGGCCTCGTCAACGCCGTCAACATGGCCGACGGCCAGAACGGCATTGTCATCGGCATGTTTGTTATCTGGTCCGTCTGCCTCATGGCGGCGACCAGCGGCCAGGAGCAGAGTCTCTCGCTTGTCCTGCTGCTGTCTTGCGCGATCGCGTTGATCTTCAACATGCTCGGTCGTGTGTTTCTCGGCGACGCGGGAACCTATGGCGTTACATTCATCTTCGGAATTCTGGCGATCATGGCGCACAACAGCGGCGCCATCACGGCGGAGACCCTAGCCGTCTGGTTCTTTATTCCGATTGTGGACTGTCTGCGCCTAATGATCAGCCGCATGCGGCGCGGCCAAGCGCCGTCAAATGGCGATCGAAATCACTTTCATCATAGATTGCAGGATATTTTCGGAACGACGTATTCCTGCATCATCTATCTTGGGGCTGTCGCCGGCTCGTCAATCGCGACGACGCTGATGCCAAAGCTCTCGGTCGTCTGTCTGATTCTTCTTGGGATGTTCTACGTGATCCTGATGGGGCCCGCTTTCGATGAGCGACGTCGCGTTGCTGGAGCGTCGGGGTCAATGCCAGCCGGGCCCCTGCATTCACACGCCAACAGCAACGTCCTTATGCTCGAAACGCACGAGGACTTCAAAACCGGTAGTCGGCGACTTCCGAAACCCAATTCCGGCTGAGACGTGCTGTGCGCATTTGACTTTGCGTATCGAGATGTGCTGTTGCGTTCAATGAGATTTCGTCAGTCTTGCTATGCGCGTCGACGCGTTCGATTTCACGCTGCCGGAAGACCGAATTGCGTTGCGTCCCGCCACGCCGCGCGACAGCGCACGTCTGCTGGTGGTGGCGCCAGATGGTTCTCGCTCCCATCGGCGTATCTATGATCTGCCTGAACTGCTGAACAGCGGCGATTGTCTGGTCTTGAACGATACCAAAGTCATTCAGGCTCGGCTGCGTGGACAACGCACAGGTCGTGGACCAACTGAGCCAAAGATTGAGGTCTTGTTGCACAAGCGTTTGTCGGCCAGCTCGTTTCTCGCCTTTGCCCGACCGGCGCGAAAGCTTGCCAAGGGCGACGTACTGCGTCTCGGCCACACTTTGACAGCGCACATCGCGCATCGCGGCGAGTTTGGCGAGGTCGAATTGAGCTTTGCCCTGGCGGGCGCCGAGCTTGACGCACAAATAGCGCGCGAGGGTGAGGTACCGTTGCCGCCGTACATTGGCAGTCGGCGAGCGGCGGACGAGCAGGATCGATCCGACTATCAAACAATATTTGCGCACCGCGAAGGCTCCGTCGCGGCACCGACTGCGGGTCTTCACTTCACGGCAGAATTATTCGACCGCCTGAATGAGCGAGGAGTCGGACAGCAGAAACTGACGTTGCATGTCGGCGCCGGCACATTTCTTCCGGTCAGCGCGTCCGAAACCTCGGGACACAAGATGCATGCCGAATGGGCGGAAATCGACTCAAGGGCCGCAGACGAGCTCAACGCAGTGCGGAAGAGGGGCGGACGTATCATTGCTGTGGGTACGACTTCGCTACGCACATTGGAAACGGCGGCGCGTGATGATGGCAGGATTTTGCCGTACAGCGGCGAAACTGATATCTTTATCACGCCCGGCTACAAGTTCAGGGCGGTCGATGTCCTCTTGACCAACTTTCACTTGCCGCGCTCGACGCTCTTCATGCTCGTCAGCGCCTTCTGTGGGCTCGACGTGATGCAAGCTGCCTACGCTGATGCCGTCCGTGAACATTATCGCTTCTATTCCTACGGCGACGCGTGCCTTTTGTTTCGGCCCGCACCATGAGCGCGTTCTCTTTCGAAGTATCCGCGGTCAGCGGCGCTGCACGGACGGGAATTCTCGCGACGCCGCGCGGCGATGTCCGCACACCTGCTTTCATGCCGGTTGGAACCGCGGCCACAGTCAAGGCGATGCTGCCTACATCCGTGCTCGAAACGGGCGCCGATATCGTCCTCGGCAACACGTATCATCTGATGCTGCGGCCCGGTGCAGAATTGATCGGCCGCTTGGGCGGATTACACAAATTCATGTCCTGGGACCGGCCGATCCTGACCGACTCGGGCGGCTATCAGGTCATGTCTTTGTCCCAACTGCGCAAAATTACGGACGAGGGCGTTCAATTTCGCTCGCATATCGATGGCGCCGAAGGATTTCTCTCGCCTGAACGCGCAATGGAGATCCAGCGCCTGCTTGGCTCCGACATCCAGATGGTGCTCGATGAATGTCCCGCTTATCCCGCGACGGAAAGCGAAATCGAGAAGTCAACCCAACTTTCTGCGCGGTGGGCCGCGCGCTCCAAAGCCGCATTTGGGACGCAACCCGGACGGGCTTGTTTCGGCATTGTGCAGGGAGGGGTCTATCCGGCACTTCGCCGCCGTTCCATCAGTGCACTCTGCGAGATCGGGTTCGACGGCTATGCTGTGGGTGGGCTGGCGGTCGGTGAAAGCCAATCGGCAATGTTCGATGTCCTCGATGCAACGGTCTCTCACCTTCCAGCCAACTGTCCTCGCTATTTGATGGGTGTCGGCAAACCTGACGACATCGCCGGTGCCGTGCTGCGAGGGATCGACATGTTCGACTGCGTTCTCCCGACCCGATCGGGACGAAACGGTCAGGCATTCACGCGTACCGGCGCGCTCAACCTGAGAAACGCGCGCCATGCCAAGGACGACGCCCCTCTGGATGGAAGCTGTCGCTGTCCAGCTTGCCGCCAATTCAGCCGTGCCTACCTCCATCATGTCGTGAAGAGCGGCGAGATCATCGCATCTATGTTGCTGACCTGGCATAATCTCACGTACTACCAAGACCTCATGACGCAATTGCGCGATGCGATTGCTTCCGGAACTGTTCAGGAAAGAGCGAGAGAAATCGCCACCGCTTACTCGCGCGAAGTCGAAAAAAGTACTTGAAAATGCTCAATTGACCCTGGCGGACCCGACACCTATGGTCCCGCGCGCATTTGGCCGAGCCCGTAGCTCAGCGGCAGAGCATCTGACTTTTAATCAGAGGGTCGATGGTTCGATCCCATCCGGGCTCACCAATTCAACCAAAAGTAGATCACGTGGATCGCGTTGTTGGCTCACAAATAATCAAAAATAATCAAAAAATCGATGGTTTTAATCAAAAAATCGATGGTTTTATGCCGTCCGGCAAATAAATTATGCTTGTTTTTCAATGAGTTTTTGATCTTTAATCAAGATTTATCGATTTTTGGCATACCACTGGTTGAGTTTCCATTGTGTCATCACTGTGTCATCAAACGGACAGGTTCCTATGCGCATCGAAGTAGGGTGATTGGGCTTCGCGGCCTAGGCTTCATGTTTGCCGTCCAACACAGCAAACTTGCCGCCCACGTCAGCAGCCGCCATCGCCTCGCCTGCAATTGCCACCGCCGCCCGCAGAGCTGCATCGTTGAGATGGCTGTATTTTGCTGTGGTATTTGGACTGCTATGCCCCAAAAGCCTGCCGATGGTCTGCAGGCTCTCGCCGCTGTTCGCGAGTAAGCTGGCGTGCGTGTGACGAAGATCGTGGATGCGAGTCCCCTTGAGACCGGCGCGAATGCTCACTGTCCGCCAGATTTTTTTGAGATCAGTCTGCGGGCCAACGGCGCGACCTGGAAATACATAGTCACTGTCGCCACGTTTCTCATGTAGTCTTTGAAGCAGTTCCTGTGCTTGCCGGTTCAGCGGGAGGCGGTGAACCCTTTTTTGTTTTGTGTGTGAAGACGGTTTGACCCATGTGCCCGTTTTGAAGTTAATCTGGCTCCATCTTGCAGACAAAACCTCGCCACGCCTTGCGCCGGTCAACAGCAATAATCGAACGACATCCGCGCTAGGTTGACGGGGGAACGCAGCCAGTGCTGCGTGCAGACGTTCAAGCGCTTCGGCGTCGAAATAAACCTCGCGACCCTCTTCGAAGTTTTTGCTGACACCTTTGGTGGGGTTATCCGTCCTCATCTCCCACCGAATAGCGAGCGAGAACATCTTACTAAGCAAAGACAAACACCTGTTGGCGGCGATCGGGGCCGTCTGTGTAATCTTACGGTGCAGTCGGTCGATGTCTGCATACCTGACGGCGTTGACGCGCAGCGAACCGATGACGGGGATGATGTGCCGGTTCAGCATAATTTCATCGTTCTTGACGCTGCATGGGCGCTTACGAGGTCGTGCCCACTCGTCAACGTAGCGTTTTGCTAGTTCGCGCATCGTCAGGGAGGCGCGCTCCTCGTGGCGGTTCTGCATGGGGTCACTGCCAAGGTCGGCCTTGGCCCTGAGCTTCTTGGCTTCTTCCCGTGCCACAGCCACCTTCATCTCGGGCAGACTACCGACAGTTAGGCGGGTTGCGTACCGTCCGCCGTACGATAGTTCAAGATGAATGAGCGTGCTCCCGCCTGCGTGATCCTTAGGCTGAAGCCCATCAACGTGCCATCCCAGTGAATAACGTATTTCTCTCCATTAGGCGGACCAGAGAGTGTCCTGGCGCTCTTGTCTGTGAGCTTGACTGGCTCGCGAGGCTTTTCTCTCTTCTTCTTGTCAGGTTTTGTTCCTTCGGCGTGTGTCATCGTTGCGACCCCCTGTACCGTCGTGTCAGCATAGTGTCATCAGCCTCGCTTGACTTTTTAGGCCCCGACACGCGAACGCCACGAGCGCTTGGTAGTTGTTTCCTGAGCCCGTCGCGCCTCCGCGCCGTGACATTTGTGAGGCACGACTTTGATTACCTCAAATCGTATCGCGGACAAGTCGGTCATAGCTGAGTGCGAAATCAGCGACTGGTCATGCAACCTTCTCCGATCGGCAACATTCTTGACAAGCTATGTCGGCGATATCAAAAGGGCGTGGAACTGGCGTTCCTGCGTTGACATCTTACGAACCACGACGAGCGTCGTTGGGGAGCTGCCGTGTTCCAGAATGCAAATACTGTCCAGTTCGCATTCGTGGTCGGCGCGGTCGTTTTGTCCTGGCTCATTCTCGCCAATGCCCGGTTCATCGGCGAAAAGCTCAACATCATTGACCACCCGGACGGATTGCGAAAAGTTCATGAAAAGGCAACTCCGCTCGTTGCGGGTTTCGGGATCCTGATTCCGTTCTTCGTCTGGATTGCAGCGACACTGGCGACAGAGTCGGCCTGGGCCTGGAACACGCGGACATTTATTGTCGTCCTGCTCTGTGGCCTGGGGGCAACTCTTATTGGGTATGCCGACGATCAAAGTTCCACGTCTCCTTCAAGCCGCCTCTTTGCCATCCTGCTTTTTTCGATCATTGCAATTGTTCTGGACCCCCACTTGGTCCCCATGTCGATCACTTTGGCAGGCTGGGGACCCTTGCCCGTGCCTTACTGGTTCGCGGTGCCCCTCGTGACTATCGCGCTGGTCGGTCTTGTAAATGCCGTTAACATGGTCGACGGGCAGAACGGCCTGGTTATAGGCATGCTAGTCATTTGGACTGCCTGCATCGTGGTCACGACGAACGGAGCCGTTTCGGCTATGGCTCAAACCTTGCTCGTTACTGCCTTGACCGCCTTCGTGTTCAACCTGGCCGGGCTGGCATTTCTTGGCGATAGCGGCACGTATGGGCTCGGATTCGTGGTCGGACTGCTCGCCGTCTGGGCTCACAATAGCTTCGGAGTACCGGCGCAGACAGTCTGCGTCTGGTTCTTTTTTCCGGTCCTAGACTGTCTCCGCCTCATCGTGAAACGGCTAAGCCACAGGCGCTACCCTTTTTGTGCAGACCGAGACCACTTCCACCACCACCTGCAGGATCGACTTGGCCAGACCCTATCGCTCGTTGTGTATCTGGGCGTGACGGCGGCGACGTCGATTGGTTCTGCTTTGGATGCCAAAATGGCGCCGTTCTGCCTAATAAGCCTCGTTGCTTTCTATTTCACCGTGATTTTGCCCACCCGGGAAGGCGATATCCGGAATTTGGATATGCTCGCAGATCAGCAAGCTGAGGGCCTGCACCTTGTTGAAGATAGCGCGGCTACGTTGGTTGAACACCGTAGAAGAGCCAACGAACAGCGTTGATCGGGTTAGCGGAATAATATGCTAAAACGTCGTCCGCGCCTCTGGGGGCGACTTGAGCCAGTGTAAACCTTTCACTCGCAACACCTGCTGATCTAGGCTGCGCGCCTGTGCCCAGATCGCGCATCGTGGGCGCACTGCTGTTGTGATTTTACAATTATCACGCAACGAACCGCGACGGGGAACTGTACTTGCTTAAGAAATTGGCCTCGAGACTTGGTCGGCCCGAACGCGCGAACTCCCTGCGCAAATGGGCCGCGCTGGTCTTAACGCTTGGGCTCGTGATTTTGGTGCCGTTCGCGCATGCGCAGACAACCTCTCCCGACCTCTTGCGCTCCCTTTCGCCAGAAATGCTGCGCGCATTGCAGCAAGGCCAGGGTGACACAGGCTCAACCAGCCCGTCTGTCGAGACTTACATACCTGCGCAGATTCCACGAGACCTGGAACCGCCATCAAAACTGGAGCAACTCTACCTGAGGCGATCGGGCGAAATTCTCAAACAGTTCGGCTATGACTCTCTTGGAGCGCCAAGCTCCATCACGATCAATCAATCGGGCGCCTTGTCCGATCAATATGTGTTGAGCACGAACGACGAACTGGTCGTTACCTTCCGAGGGCAGGAGAACTCGACGTACCGAGTCCGCATCGGTCGCGATGGTACGCTCACTCTACCGAAGCTCAGTCCCATTCTCGCCGCCGGGCGCAAATTCGCGGATTTTCGCGCCGACCTTGAGGCGCAGGTGGCACAAGCGTTCATTTCAACAAAAGTTTATGTCAGCGCAGGCAGTCTGCATCAACTCACTGTTCTGGTTTCCGGCGAAGTTCGTGCACCCGGCGCACGAATTGTCAGCGGTCTTGCAAGTCCTCTGGACGTCATTCTGTTGTCGGGCGGAATCAAAAAGACGGGAAGCCTGAGGAGTGTCAGGATTTCCGGACCCAGTGGCAGCCGTACCGTAGATTTGTATTCGGTCGTTGCTCAAGGTGCCTCCGCGCGTCTCGGTCCGTTGCGCGACGGCGATACGGTCTATGTTCCGCCCCTAAGCGCCACCGCCGCTGTCGCCGGCGCGGTGGCGCGTCCGGGAATCTTTGAATTGCCGCCGGGAGCCTCTGGCGCTCCCGCCGCCACTTTGCTTCGCCTCGCCGGAGGGGTGGAGATCGCCGGCTCCTATAATCTTGCCAAAATCAGTGTACTGAGCAACGGCAAACTCTCTTTGCTGCCGACGATTGCTGGTGCTCTGGTGCGCAGTGGCGAGGTCCTGGTCGTTCTCTCGAACCACGCCGCGACCGAAGGCAGGGTATCGGTTCGCGGCGCCGTATCGGCGCCGGGGATTTACCCGCTTTCGGCAAATGCGACGGCCGGAGATCTTTTTCACGCTGCCTCGGATCTCACCTACGACGGATATGAGCCGTTTGCGCTCATCTTGCGACGAGATCCGGTAACGAATGCGGTTACGATCCTCGCATTCTCGATTGCCGGTGCAATCCGCCATACCAACAGCGTTCCATTGCGGGGTGAAGACCTGGTCTACGTCCTTAAGCGTTCCGAGGTGGCATCGCTGGCCAGCCTGGTGACGAAGAACATCAATCAGGCCTACACCGCGTCGTCGAGCACCGGAAGCGATCAGCAGCGCTCCACGCCAGGCGCGACGCAACCAGCTGCCGGAACAAATCCGCCGCAATCGCCGGAAAATGTTCAAAGGCCATCGGTGCCAACGCAAGATTTGCCGCCGGGCGTCGAGCCGCCGCCCGATGCTGTCGCCACAGTTCCCTTCACCTCTGGCGCCGGCCCAAACCCATATCCCCCGGCTGGCAGCTCCGGCCAAGTCGATGGTGTCGGGGGAAGTGCTTACTCGCCGGGAACCTCGAATCCCATTCCGAACGGTACGGACTCGTTTGATCCACGCTATCGCGTTGGACTGCAGGGAGACAGCTCTGAAGCAGCAGCGTTGGCGCAGGCGCGCGCGCTCGCCAACCGAAGCGGCACGCGCGCGCCCAACGTACAACCTGCATCTTCCGATACGGAAGTGGTAGATCACCTCGCGCGATTGCTTCATGTCACCAACGACGCCTTGCTCAGAACCGCGTCCGACAATTTGACCTGGGTCCTCGATGAGGTTCGCGATCCAGGTGCATATCTCGGCGCGCCGGGTAGTTCCATTGCCGACATGATCGAGGCGGCGGGTGGCGTACAACAATCTGCAGATCTGTCCGCAATCGAGGTGACGTCGACGCTCGTCGATCAACGCAGCGGAATTACGCGCACGTCCCGAACGAACTATGCCGGTCGCGACAATCGGACTGCGCTGGTGCCGGTTCAACCGTTGGATGTCATCAGGCTAAGGCCGGTGTATTCCGAGCGCGAAGAAGGAACAGTCACGGTTGCCGGCCAGGTACGGTACCCCGGTGTCTTCGACATCACCCGCAGCGAACATCTATCCACTTTGCTCAAACGCGCCGGCGGCCTTTCGGAAGTCGCCTATCCCTATGGCGCGATCTTTACGCGTCGCGATGCCGCGGTTGCAGAGCGGCAGGGCAACGAGCGTTCAGCGCGCGAATTGGAAAATGAAATACCCACCTTGATCGCTACCCAGAGCGGCGGACAAAGCACTGAATACGCTTCCGTTGCGACCTATCTCGCGTCTCTGTCGCGCAGCTTGCGCGAGATGCCGGCACTCGGACGGATTGTAATCACTGCCGACCCCGCGGTTCTGGCGATTAAACCCCAACTTGACCTTTTACTGCAACCTGGTGACACGTTATTCGTCCCCAAACGGCCGTCGACTGTGACGGTCTCTGGCGAAGTCCTCAATCCGGGTGCGTTTCAGTATCGCCGCGGCTTGCCCTATTCGGACTATGTGAAGATGGCGGGCGGCGCAACGCAGTCCGCAGACGACGACAGGATCTTTATTGTTTTCCCCGACGGCAGTTCGGCGCCCGTCGACTCGGGTTGGTTTTCGTTTGATAGCCGCGGTGACATACCTCCCGGTTCCACGATCGTCGTGCCGCGAGATTTGCGTCCCTTCAACTGGACGCAGTTCCTGAAGGACGTGACACAGATCGCAAGCCAGCTTGCGCTGACAGCGGCGTCGCTGTCGGTGCTGAACAACAACTGACTGCGGTGGAATGTGAACTATCGGCGCTCACCGATGGGCCTTCCAGTGAGGCCAATCAGAGCGTACAGAAGGGCGATCCATTTGATAACGGGAAGGCGCGCCAGGCGAGACTAGTCAGCTAAAAAGGGCAGGGGAATTGAATTATTTCAGGCACGAGACATCGGTAATCGACGGCGATGTTTTAATCGGACAGGGCACCAAGATCTGGCACTGGGTCCACATCTCCGCCGGCGCCAGGATTGGGCGCAACTGCAATATTGGACAAAATGTATACATCGGCCGCGGTGTGAAGATTGGGGACGGAGTAAAAATTCAGAATAATGTGTCTGTTTATGAAAACGTCACGATCGAGGATGCAGTGTTTCTTGGTCCGTCATGTGTATTCACAAATGTGATCAATCCTCGTGCCCAGATCGAGCGCAAGTCAGAGTTTATGTCCACTCTGGTACGTCGAGGCGCGACCGTGGGCGCGAACGCAACGATTGTCTGTGGAAACCAGCTTGGCGAATTTTGCATGATTGGAGCGGGCGCTGTCGTGACGCGGCCGGTAGGTTCCTTCGCACTAGTGGTTGGCGTGCCAGCGCGGAAGGTAGGCTGGGTCAGTCACGATGGCGAGATTCTCGGCCCTGATCTCGTTTGTCCAAGGAGCGGTCGCAAATACCTCCTAAATAGTCTGAAAGAGCTTGTTTCTACCACGGACTAGAGGGTGTATCGCGAGACTCCATTTGGTCGTTGATGACAAATTGAGTGTCGGCAAAGACTTTAGTAAGTCGCAGTTTATTGGGATTTTTTGATATTTTGTCCCGGGCCGCTGACATCCGCAAGGCGCGTCTGCACTAATCTAAAGTGCCGGTCAGTTTGCGCTTTTGAGTAAGGTACAATGGATAAGTCGTCTCAGACGGGGATAACGGTTGGAGACATGTGGCAAGCGGTGCTGCGGGACCGCTGGATATTGTTCGCCATCGTCTCCGCCGTCATCGTGCTCGGACTTGTTTGGGGCGAGCTGCAGACCCCGGAATACATTTCAACCTCTACCCTCGCATCCTCCAGCAAGGATGAAACGGGTTCCACATTGGGTCCGGCAGAAGGCCTGCTCGGCGCGGCATCAAGTCTGGCCGGAATCAATATCACGACTGGAAATGAAACAGATCGCGGGATTGCAGTATTTACGTCGCGAACACTGGGCGGTGAGTTGATCGATCGCTATCGACTGGCACCTCTGTTGTTTCCGGACAAGTGGGACTGGGTCGCCAGGGCGTGGAAGCCGGCTTCGGCGACTAGTGTCTTTTTTGACCAAACGAGACACGCTCTGTTTGGCGGAGCGCCTCCCAAGTTAACGCAGGAGCCCTCCAAGCTTCAGGCAATCGAAAAGTTCCTATCGCGCGTGTCGATGGTGGAAAACAAAAGAACTGGGATTGTTACCCTCAGCGTGACTTGGGATGACCCTTACGAAGCGGCGGGGGTCGCCGAAGCGCTGTTGGAGGCCGGAAACGAGCATATGCGCCGTGCTCGACTTAACGATGCAACGCGGCGTATTGAGTATTTAAAAAAAGAGCTGTCGTCGACGTCTGTCGAAAGCGTATCCGCCGCAATCGGAAAGCTAATTGAAATCGAATTGGCGACGAGAATGAAGGCGAACACGAAACCCGACTTCATGTTTGAAGTCATCGACAAGCCATTTCCTCCCGAACATCCCTATTCGCCGCGAATTGGCTTAATTGCTCTCCTTTCATTGGCGTTTGGTATCGGTCTCGCACTACTAGTTGTCGTCATCCGATTGGCTTGGGATCCGCGATGAAAGTTGTGTCCGCGTCCTCACCACAAATATTGATGCACGCTGGTCCGGATGCGGCAGTACGTTTGTTTCTGTGGGCACCATTGCTTGCGCTTCTCGTTCCACAGTCAACTGTCGAACGGTCCTTGGTTGGCCCAGCGATATTTGGAATTATAATGTCTGTCGCGGCTGCGATGAGCCTTTTGTCCAGCAGGCGTTATTTAGACAGGTTTTCTGTTCGGGGCCTGCATATCATCCTTCTCGTGGCTCTTATATATTTTTTGCCGGTCTCAAGTACGTGGTCTCTCTTGAATGGTAGCGCTGTCAGCGATCTTTTGACTGTGTGCGTGCCCTTTTGTATGTGGTTTGCATATTATCTACTGTTAATCAAAGACGTTTCGTTTGATGATTTGTACGCTTCCGTTTCGTCGGTTATCGCTTCCGGTGTTGTTCTCGCCGCTCTCACCATCTTGGTGGATTTGACCGGCGACCTTTCGAGCTCAGAAGGCCGAGCTACCAGTTTGTTCGGATTCATGACTCTGATTGTACCGGCCTATGCAATGTCGGGGGTGCTGGCATTTGCTAGGCTGATCGTTTCAGAACGTGGCGCCAGATTGCTCCCCGGTTTGGCATTCGGGATTATCGTCTACGGCATGTTGCTGACAGTTACTCGCGGCCTATTTCTTGGGCTACTTATTGGTTGTCTCACTGTCTATGTTCTGGCGCTCATTGCGAACGGTCGCCTTCGATTTGGACGCGCGCTCTTTCTTCCGATTGTGGCCGCTCCACTTGCGGCTCTCCTCTTCGCCACAACCACTACGTCTAGTTGGACAGACCGTCTCGACCCAAGTAATGACACTGCAGTCCAGACAATCCTTGGTCGATTGGACGAAATCCAGGCATTTTCGCTTGCATTTGAAGACTCTCCAATCATTGGTCAGGGAATTGGAGCGCGTATTGTCTATCCGTCTGAATTTGACGACGAGTTGGCGTGGCCAGGATTGACGATACCTCACAACCATCTCGCGTTTTTCCTTGCGAAAACAGGAGTCGTGGGTGCGTTCCTATATTACGGATTATTTGCACGCGGCCTGAGCCGGTTAACGCGGGGGCTTCGGCAGACGAATATGACCCGAAAGAGGTTTGGAATTGCTGTTGGCTTTGTCGGCGCCATTATTGCGGGCCTCATTTTTACCTTCACATCGACTACCTACACAACGATCTCGTACAACGCTTTTGTTGCGATTTTCCTCTATGCCGGAACGCGAATGAAAATCGAAGCGGATGCTCGCGGAACTGCGGGACACTAGGATGTGTGGTATCGCTTGTGTTTACTTCGGATCGAAAGGACGAGCTGCGCCAATTGCAGCTGTAAGGTTGATGAATTTGGCGCAGGCGCATCGCGGGCCCGACGCTGACAATATCTGGTCGGGTCCCGGTTTGGCATTAGGCCATCGGCGCCTTAGCATAATTGATCTTGATCGAACCTCGGATCAGCCGTTAATCGACCGTCAAACCGGTTGCGTACTCACATACAATGGTGAGATTTATAACTATTTGGAGTTGCGCGCCGAACTTGAGGCGCTCGGTCACGACTTTAAAACGAAAGGTGACGCAGAAGTATTGCTCAGGGCCTATGTTGAATGGGGACCCGATTGTCTTCAACGGCTACTCGGAATGTGGGCATTTATTATTTATGATCCGCGCACCGACAAACTGTTTCTGTCGCGGGATCGATTTGGGGTTAAACCGCTCCACTATTCTTTCTCCAATGAGGGCATCTTCCTCGCTTCCGAGATAAGGGGCCTGTTTGCATCCGGGTACGTCAACAGCCAACCGAATTATGCGGTTGCCTTTCGCTATTTGGTAGATCGGTCAGTCGACGAAGGGAACAAGACGTTCTTTGAGTCCGTCTTACGCGTGCCGCCGGGGACTTACGCCTACATCGGGAGAGCAGAGATCGGCGCACCGAAGTTCGTTTCCTACTGGTCTCTTGAAGAATTGATCAGTAAAGACAATTCGCTCTTGAAGTTACCTTACTGTGACTTGGTCATGAGGTTTCGCGATCTTTTTTTTGACTCCATCGCGAAACATCTCCGAGCGGACGTCTCCGTAGGCAGTTGTCTATCTGGAGGTCTTGACTCCTCCTCGATCGTCTCTGTGGCAACATCATTGTTGCAAACGGCATGCCCTTCCTCGGTCAATGCATTTTCGGCCGTGTTTCCAAAGACTGATTTTGACGAAGTAGAATATGTCGATGCCGTCGTCGCGAAGGCTCAAGCGACAAGTGTCAAGATAACTCCGACTGACCTAGACTTCAAAAACGAGATCGACCAAATAATTTCGCTGCAGGAAGAGCCATTTGGTTCTACCGGGATATTCGTGCAGTGGAAGGTCTTTCAGGCGGCGCGTCTTGCAAATATCAAAGTCATGCTGGACGGCCAAGGTGCCGACGAAGCCTTGGCTGGCTATCTTACATTCTACATCCCATATGTGTGGGAGGAATTGCGCCGGGGAAATCTCTGGGGCGCATCAGCCGCAATATGGCGGTATCTTCGGTACAATCAAAACAGGCATTTTTTGTCGTCCAATTTGATACCACTTCTACGGCGATTGAGAGGATACCGTTCTCAGTCATCGATTCCCGACTGGATGGGGCCGTTGATGCGCACCGCGTCATCATGCGCCGACGGTCTACGAAAACAGAATGCGCCGAAAAGCAAGACGTTTGGGGTAAAGGACCTTCTTATACAGTATCTGGGCACAAATTCTCTGCCCACTTTGTTGCGGTATGAGGACAAGAATTCGATGCACTTTTCAATCGAGTCTCGGGTACCCTTCCTCGACCATCGCATAGTCGAGTTCGCGCTTTCGTGCCCTGCAAATGCACTGTTGAAGAACGGCGAAACAAAGCGACTACTTCGCGATGCCATGCGGGGCGTTGTTCCTGACGCGGTCATCGACAGGAAGGACAAACTTGGGTTCGCAAATCCAGAAATAGCATGGGTTCGCGAAATCATTGCTCCCCGCTTACGAAGAATGTTGGAGAGCGGCCAACATTCAAAGCTTATTCTTGCGAAGCCGTTTCGCCGGATCCTCGACGATAGACGCTTGCTCGAGAGTCGAACTAATCTGGTTTGGCGAGTGTACAATTTATTGGTCTGGCATGGGGGGCTTGACGCATCGGTCGGCGACAGCAGGGGATGAAGCGCTTCTTTTTGCAGGGCTATGCTGCCCAGGTGTTGTCAGTCTTGTTGCTTTTTCTTTCAGCAATTCTGCTTCCGAATTTTCTGGGACCCGGGCGATACGCGTTTCTTTCCGTGTGGATCGGGTTAGTCACTCTACCCGCAGGTTTCCTCAGCGAGGCGTTGTCATTTCGTGCTGCTGATATTCTGAAGTACGGCCGCAGTCACCAGACTACGCTTAAGCTCCTCGCGCTCACTGTTTCGGCGGTTATCATAGGACTGGTCTCATTCGCTGTGTTCATGACGACGCCGCTGGCACCGTTGTTGTCCGGACCTGAAGTCTTGATTGCCGTTGGAGCGATCGTTGCCATGTGCGTGTATGTCACGTCGGTCGCGTGGCTCCGCGGCGGCCTGCACGGGGCGCCGGTTTTGTGGCTCAGCGCATTGAATGGGGCATTGAACATCGCGGTGCCGATGCTCTTCGCTCGGCTCGGACTGGGTCTACAGTGGGTACCGTTGAGCATTTACGTAGTCAGCGTTGGTGTCGCCTTGGCATTGGTTGCAGAGACGCACGCCGAGCACTTTGCCCAGTCGTGGGCCACATCAGGAGCACGATGGGGAGGCTTCTTAGATCCAGGCGTGTTGCCTCGAATGCTTCCCGCGCTGCTACGCTACCTCCTGATTTGGCTGCCCATCTTCTGGCTAAACGGTCACAGCGGTGCTGCCGCTGTGTCCAGCTTCAGAATTGCGACGTCACTCATTTTCGCGGGTTTGGCGATAGTTCCATTTCCTCGCGAGACAGTGTTTGCGCTGTCTGTTCGATTCGACCAATCGGCCGATGTGGCATTGCTCATGCGGGAACTGCGGTGGACAGCGTTGATTGCCGCTGCATTCGGATCACTTTTGATATATGTGCTTGCAGACTTGCTTACGGAACTCGTCTTCCGTTCTGAATTCGTCGAACTCGCCCGCTATTTGCGAGCGCTGTGCTCATTGATGTGGCTTGCATGCGTTGCCGATACCGGACTCCAGGGACTATTCCTTCGAAAAGCCTTTGTGCCAGCGACCGTTGCCATAGCCGTTGGAGGTCTCGTGCTGGTCGGATCCCTCTTCCTGTATGGTGTCTGGGTGGCTCCGCTGGTGTCATTGGGTACAACTGCGACTCTGGTGACACTGTTCGGATTGCGACACGAACCTGTTTCTGCTTATGCCGTGCCGACCGCGGTGACGGGTTGTGCACTTTTCCTCAGTTTACTTACCGCCCGCGCACTCGCGACATCCGCACCACTTTTTTCGATTGGTATCTCCGTTGCGTTGATATCTCTCTCAATTTTTTCGTTTGGCGGAGCAAGGTCGGCAATAGCTGGCTTGGTTCGACGAACATTGGAGCGCGACATGACAGCAACTTTTAGTCTCGCATCTGAGCGTCTAAGAGAAATCGACAATCGCAAATAGATTGTACCGTGCAAGAGTTGGAGCGAATGACAGTCCCGGTCACAATCATAATCCATACAAAGAATGAGGAAACCAATTTACCGAAGGCGTTGGCCAATGTCGCTGGCTGGGCCGATCAGATTGTTGTTGTGGATTCTGAAAGCGTCGATCGAACTTCCAAAATTGCCGACGAGTTCGGCGTTGAGCTCATCTCTCGCCCTTGCACCCGCGCACAATTGGTTCAACAAAGAAATTGGGCGTTAGATACAATCTCATTTCGGAACGACTGGGCATTTGTATTGGATGCCGATGAGACCATTGACGCCGAGTTAAAAACAGAAATCGAGAATATTGTTCGAAGCAATGATCCCGGTAAAGACGGGTATTCCTGCCGGAGCAAACTTATCTTCTTAGGTAGGTGGATACGGCGGGCCACCATTTACGAGACTTGGACGCTTCGACTGCTCCGGCACTCGGTCGTCCGCTACGAGCGACGTGAGGTGAATGCTCGTCCCGTGGTCGCGCCGAAGCGCGAAGGACGGATGTTAGGGAACCTGCGGAACGAGGATCTGAAGGGACTCAAAGCTTATCTTGTTCGTATCGACGAATTTTCCAGACTGGAGGGAGTGGCGTACAGCCGCATTCGTGATGGAATAAAAACTGACGAAAAAGGACGACTCTTTGGGTCATGGGCACAAAGACGCCGATACTTCAAGAATGTCTTTATGAACTTTCCGATGCGACCTTTCGTACTATTCGTCTATCTCTACATAGTGCGAGGTGGGTTCCTCGACGGGAAGCCCGGCTTATATTTTGTTGTTCTGCGCGTGTATATGGAATTCCTGATTGATATGACTCGATACGAGGCCGAGGTTGTATCTTCAGGGCGCGAGCCCTGACATGGATGTGCTCCTGGACTGGCTCGAGCGCGAGCTGACAGATCCACTCTCTCGCTTGGACTGGAACCTCCTGTCGCGCCACAATCGGGCATATCTTCACTACCGTGACGCACCATTTGCCAGATTTGTCCGCAATGAGTGGCCCTACTATCGCCGCGTGCTTGGGTGGTATTCGAAAAATCTACCCGTAGGTTGTAAAGTCGTGGATCTTGGAATGTTCGTGCCGGTCATACCGCTGGCGCTGGCGCACATGGGCTACCGTGTCGAAACGGTTGAACGAATGAGTCTTTATGGCGGGGCGCTGGATCCAATTTGTCACCTAGCGCGAAGCCACGGAATTGTCGTGCATGATCGAGACATCGCGGAAGATCAGTCGGTTTGCTCGAACGCAGACGCCGTAAATTTTTTGGCCGTGGCTGAACACCTTCTTGGGAGTCCTAGATCGGTCCTCAACGGTCTTAGCAGGTGCATGCCGCCTTCCGCATATTTTCTTTTTGTTGTTCCAAACCAGGCCCGATTGTCGCGTCGCCTTTCACTTCTAATTGCCGGAAAATCGGTGCAGCCCGATTTTGAAGACTATTTTTACTCAGAATACCCGTTTGAGGGGCACCATCGCGAATACACGAGAGAAGAAGTACGTTTCGCGCTAACCAGGGGAGGGTTCAAAATTTCGTCATTGACGTCGATAAAGTATCCAGCAAGAGGCTCATTGCTTGAGAAGGCGGTCACACTACTTGGCAATCTCCTTCCACCAACCTTTCACCAAGTGCATTTTGCCGTCGCGACGCCGGCACCAAATTCGATTCAACAGATGGACCCGCGCGAGCAGAACGCCCTGATTCCATAGATAGAAGCGCAGAAAATCACAGTCTATCTATTAGCTAGCCGATGCATTAGCGCCCCAAGGCTTGACGGACCGCGATCGTAATGTCGTAGAGCAGCTACGACGTGAGTGTCGTCTGCGTCGACGACTTGACAATTTTTGCCTTTCACCTTGATAACAGCGCCGACAATTAAAGAGCCGTCGTCTCGTGATCGTTTTAACCAATCTGGCTCCTGCAAGGAGCATTGGAATCGCAACACGGGGAAAAAGACAGTAGGTGTGGTATGGAGCAGCGTCACGGCACTCCAAACTAATTCGCGTCTGAGGCCACGAGTCTGATTGGGCCGAGCGCTCACTCTGAGTAGGTCAGTTGTTTCACGGAAGGGAAGAGGAGCCTAACAACGAATGCTGAATTTCGCGCTCGTCGGTTGTGGCCGAATTGCAAAACGACACGCTGAGCTACTGGGGAATAGTCACATTGCGGGCGCACGCCTGGTTGCGGTTTGTGATTTGCGCGCCGAGCGTGCAGCTGAGATGGGGACGGCTTATGGGGTACCTTACTTCAACACAATTGATGAAATGATGCGGCGCATCAATATCGACGCTGTCTCCGTCCTCACTCCGAGTGGAACGCATGCAGAAAATGTCCTCGAGCTGGCGCAATTCGGCAAGCACATCGTGGTCGAGAAACCGATGGCTTTGACGCTTGAGAGCGCGGATGCAATGATTGAAGCGTGCGACCGACAGGGAATTCGACTGTTTGTTGTAAAGCAAAATCGATTCAATGTGCCCGTACTCAAGTTAAGAGAAGCGATCGAGCGTCGCCGCTTTGGCCGACTGGTTTTGGGTACAGTTCGCGTGCGTTGGATGCGCGATCAATCATATTATGACCAGGACAGCTGGCGCGGAACATGGGCGCAGGATGGCGGAGTTCTTGCCAACCAGGCGAGTCACCACGTTGACCTTCTCGAGTGGATGATGGGAGGGGTCGAAAGCGTATTCGCAAGGTCTACAACGGCGCTTGTTGATATTGAGACCGAAGATACAGCTGTGGCTACGTTGAGATTTGCCAATGGCGCGCTAGGTATTATCGAAGCAACAACAGCTGCGAGGCCGAAGGACCTGGAGGGGTCGATCTCGGTGCTTGGAGAAAAGGGCAGCGTTGAGATTGGCGGGTTTGCCGTCAACCAGATGAAGAGCTGGAACTTCGCCGACGTTCAACCGGGAGACGAAAAAGTTCTTTCAGCCTTTTCTGTAAATCCGCCGGATGTCTATGGGTTTGGACATCGAGCCTATTACGAGCACGTCGTAAACTGTATCGTCCATGGATCGCCGATGCTTGTTGACGGGCTTGAAGGTCGGCGCAGTCTCGAGCTGATTACGGCGCTTTACGAGTCTATTGAAACGGGTCGCGAAGTGAACTTGAGATTTAGACCAAAGTTAAGTCGCCTAGGGCATTTGACTGGTCACGGTCACCGAAATTAGCGCCGGAGCAAATTGAAGATGGCGGTTCGCTTTCTTGACCTGAAGGCTCAGTACGAATCCGTGCGCAGCGACATCGATCGCGCAATTGCCGACGTCATCAGAGATTCGGCGTTTGTTTCTGGCGAGTATGTGACCCGCTTTGAGCAAGAGTTCGCAAAATATCAAGGCGCAATTCACTGCATCGGATGTGGCAATGGGACCGACGCCATCGAAATAGCATTGGAAGCTCTGGAACTTCCTCAAAACGCGGAAGTCATTGTGCCGGCAAACACCTTTATTGCGAGCAGTGAAGCCGTCACCAGATCCGGCTTACGAGTCGTATTCTGCGACTGCGATTCCGACGACTACACAATTTCGTTGTCGAGTGTTCGGAGCAAGATAACCCCGACGACTGCGGCCATCCTGGTCGTCCATCTTTATGGGCAGCCGTGCAACATGGATCCGGTTTTGGAACTAGCAGCGGAATACGACCTGAAAGTGATTGAGGATTGCGCTCAGGCGCACGGGGCGGACTACAAAGGCAGGCGCGTCGGGACAATTGGGACGGTAGGTACGTTTAGCTTCTATCCCGGCAAGAATCTGGGTGGGTATGGCGACGCTGGAGCGATTGTCACCAACGACGCAAATTTGGCAAGAATGGCTCGCATGATCGCAAACCACGGTAGGATTGCAAAGTACGATCACGAGTTCGAAGGACGCAATTCGCGCTTGGACGGCATCCAAGCAGCTATTTTGTCGGCGAAGCTTCCGCATTTGGAACTGTGGACCGAACGCCGATCGATGTTAGCACGTCGCTATCACGACTTGCTCATCGGCTTAGAAGCGGTTGCTCTCCCCGCACGTCGCAACTGGGGACGTCATGTCCATCATGCGTTTGTCATCCGTTGCAAAAAGCGTGATGCGTTAAAGACCTATCTCAGCGGACGAGGGATCGAGACCGGGATTCACTATCCAATCGCTTTGCCAAAGCTACAAGCTTACGCTTATCTAAATCAGGCCGATGAAGACTTCTTTGCAAATCGAGCTGACCGGGAACTTTTGAGTTTGCCTATCGGAGATCACATGACCGAACTCGACGTCGAAGAAGTCGTATCCGCGTGCCGAGAGTTTTTTAGCGTTCACGATCACTGAAATTTGTCGGCCGAACAGGCGCTGACCAACGGGCAATAGGTTCGCGAAAGCCCCAAGGAATCTCCGGTCCAATTGTGCCGACCAAGGGTTAGTTCTCTGCGATGTGCGGGATAGTAGGAATTGCTAGCAGACATGCGGTAAGCCCGGAAAGATTGGCTTCAGCAATTGCATCGCTCGGGCACCGGGGGCCGGATTCCCACGGAAGTTTCATTAGTGAAGTTGACAAAGTAGGCTTGGGCCATACGCGACTTGCCATAATCGATCTATCGCCGCTTGGCCGCCAGCCGATGACCAGCTCAAATGGTCGCTACACAATTACATTCAACGGTGAGATCTATAACTATCGGGAAATTCGAGAGTATCTTGTCGGTCGAGGATGTCGCTTTCGCAGTTCATCGGATACCGAAGTACTGCTGGAAGGCTTTGCGCTGATAGGATCCGCCATCTTCTCCATGCTCAATGGAATATTTGCTTTTGCGATCTATGACCATGAGGCGCACCAAGTATTGATCGCGCGTGACCAAATGGGCGTAAAGCCGCTGTACTATGTGCATACTGACGAAGGTGTTTCGTTCGCCAGTGAAATCAAGGCCCTGCGACAACTGGCAGAATTTGACCTCAGCTTGGATACATCTGCCCTTCGTCGCTACCTGACATTCCTTTGGTGTCCCGGAGAACAGACCCCCTTTCGTGCCGTTAAGAAGCTTGCGCCGGGAACTGTGTTGACCATCCGGGCCGGCGATATATCCGGCAAATGGTCATTTTGGAACTTGCCAACGTATGCGCCGCGTCGCAATTGGACGTATCAACAGTGCGCGCGTGACTTGCGAGATTTAATCGACCAGTCGGTCGCCCGCCAAATGGTCTCAGATACGCCGATTGGTGCATTTCTCTCTGGAGGATTAGATTCAAGCAGCGTCGTGGCAGCCATGGTGCGACAGGCAACTGATTTTCCGTGCTTTACAATTAATTCTGGTGAGCAGGAACAAGGCTCTACAGATGACTTGCCCTACGCAAGGATGGTAGCTGCACACCTGGGAGTGAAACTTCAAGAGGTGCGCGTCGATCCCCACCTAATGGCTCGTCGTGTCGTTGAGATGATTCGCGCACTCGATGAACCACTCGCCGACCCGGCTTGCTTGAACGTGTTGTTGATCAGCGAGTGCGCGCGCGAGCAGGGCATCAAGGTTCTGCTAGGGGGCGCTGGGGGAGACGACCTCTTCACTGGCTATCGACGTCACACAATGCTGTCCCTTGATCCTATGTGGTCGTTGTTACCTTCGTGGGCGAGGAGGGGCGCGGCCCGACGCTCTAATCGTCTCAGGCCATCTTCTGCATTTCGGCGGCGTCTCTCGAAGGCTCTAGGAACGCTGCAATCCGATGGCGACGAGAGAGTCTACACCAGCTTTTCCTGGGCAAAAAGTTCCACGATTGATCGTCTCTTATCCGCTGAATGCCGAGAAGAATTGGCGACTGATGATGTTTATGAACCTATGGCGACGCTTTTGGAAGCACACGCCTCCGAGTCAGCTGTCGAAAAGTGCTTGGCGCTAGAGCAGAGATTTTTCTTGGCAGATCACAATTTGCTGTACACTGACAAGATGGCGATGTCGGTTGGCGTCGAAGTCCGCGTGCCACTCATTGATTTGGAGCTTGTCAAGTTTGCGTCGACAGTTCCGACGGAGTGGAAGTGCCGACTCTTCCGGCCAAAATCAATATTGAAAGATTCGCAGCGCGGCATCCTTCCAGATCACATCATTGACCGACCAAAATCCGGTTTTGGAGCGCCTTTGCGAACCTGGCTAAGCTCCGATCTTCGAGAAATGGCGGACGACCTTCTTGCGGAAAACGTCGTCCGAGCTCGCGGGCTCTTCGATCCTGGCGCAGTCACCAGATTGAGAACCGAGGACGCATCCGATTCTGCATATACGATATTCTCTTTGATGTGCATTGAACTATGGTGCCGTAGTTTTCTAGATGATAAGGGCGACGCGCGCATCTGTCCGAAAGAGGCGATGTCGCAATGAACAACACAAATAGTCTGCGAGGTGAAATCGGACCGCGAGAGGGCGCAAAAGAAAGTGTCAGAGACTATTGGAATTCCGAGAGTTGTGGCGAGTCATATGCTGTAACGCAGGAGGGATTTGATCTCAGTGCTCAAGAGGTCGCTCGATATCGGCTGGAACCATACATACTCAATTTCGCCAAATTTGCTGAAGGTTTCGAAAGAGATATTTTAGAGGTCGGTGTTGGCATGGGCGCGGACCATCTTAACTGGTCGCTCTCAAGTCCGAAGAGTTTGACCGGCGTCGATCTCACGCCAAGGGCAATCGACTTCACCGAAAAACGATTTGCGCGCGCCGGGCGACACACGAATGTTCGCATCGCAGACGCCGAATGTTTGCCATTCGCCGATGGGAGTTTTGATATAGTTTACTCTTGGGGGGTGATGCATCATTCGCCAAATACTAGGGCATGCATCGAGGAGGCCGCACGCGTTCTACGAACGGGAGGTGTAGCGCGAGTAATGGTATACCATAAGTGGTCGATTGTCGGGTTGATGCTTTGGGTGCGTTACGCGCTGTTGCAGGGGCGCCCAACCCGAAGCATGGCCGACATTTACTCACATCATTTGGAAAGTCCCGGCACTAAGGCCTACTCGAAGTCTGATGCGCAGAAAATGTTCGCCGATGCGGGATTTCGGGCGGTCAAAGTGAACGTTCAGTTGAGTCACGGAGATTTATTGGAAGGTAATGTTGGGACCCGGCATCAGGGAACGTTATTGAAGATTGCAAAGGCCGTTTGGCCCAGATCTTTTCTGAAAATCGTCGCGCCGAATATGGGACTTTATCTACTGATCGAGGCGGTTCGTTGAGGCGAGGAGCAAGGTGAAGCAAGTTTTGCAATACTTAAGAACCGGGGAAACTTTAGTATCGGACGTTCCTGCTCCCCACTGCAAACCTGGACATTTACGCGTCGCGAACTCCGTCAGTTTGGTGTCTGCGGGAACCGAACGCATGCTTGTTGACTTTGCGCGAGGGTCAGTACTGTCGAAAGCAATGCAGCAGCCCGAGCGTGTCAGGGATGTGCTCAACAAAATCAGAACCGACGGTCTACTCACGACTTACGAAGCCGTGAGTACCAAACTCGATCTGCCAATGGCCCTCGGCTATTGCAGTGTCGGCCGCGTGCTGGAAGTCGGAGCTGGAGTTGAGGGCTTTGCCAAAGGCGACCGGGTCGCTTCCAACGGAGCTCATGCCGAGATTGTAGTTGTGCCTTGGACACTGGCTTCGATCGTCCCGGAAAATGTCAGCGACGAGTCGGCAGCGTTCACTGCTCTCGGCGCGGTTGCAGTGCAGGGCGTTCGGCTCGCATCTCCAGCGATTGGCGAGTGCTTTGCGGTAACAGGACTCGGACTGGTCGGATTGCTGGCTGTTCAGATTTTGAGAGCAAATGGTTGTCGAGTACTCGGCATTGACATAGATCCTTCTAGACTACAATTGGCTCGTAACTTCGGCGCTGACACCGTGGATCTGTCTCGAGATGAAGATCCCTTGTCACGTTCGCTGGCGTTTTCACGTGGTCGTGGCGTCGACGGGGTATTGTTAACACTCAGTTCAAAGAGCAGTAAGTCCGTTTCCAACGCGGCGAAGATGTGCCGCAAACGTGGCCGCATTGTACTGGTGGGTACAACCGGGCTTGAGCTCAATCGTGCCGATTTCTACGAAAAGGAGATTACGTTCCAAGTTTCTTGTTCGTACGGGCCGGGCCGCCACGACCCGCAATATGAAGATGCTGGTCGAGACTATCCGCTGGGATACGTCCGATGGACGGAACAACGTAATTTTGAAGCCGTCCTCGACATGCTTTCACAGCGCCAGCTGGACACCACTTCGCTCACTACGCACCGATATCAGATTGAAGAAGCGCAAGCGGCTTATGACGTTTTGGCTTCGCGCGAACCATCTCTTGGAATTCTTTTGCGATATCCGGAACGCCTGACGGTCGATGACGCCGCGCTCCAATTGAAGAGGATAAGTCCAACTGAGTCCTCGCAGAGAGCCATAGGCAGCGGCACGGCTGGATTCATTGGAGCTGGCAATTACGGCGGACGTATCTTGATCGCTGCGTTCAAGCAGGCTGGAGCTAACCTTCACACGATCGTGTCGGCCAAGGGCGTTTCCGCAGTACACCACGGCGGCAGGTTGGGATTTCGATTTGCGTCATCAGACGCCGAACAGATATTTGCGGAGCCAGAGATCGACATCGTTTGCATTGCAACGCGTCACGACAGTCACGCGGAATATGTTCAAAAGGCATTGAGAGCGGGCAAAAGTATCTTCGTAGAGAAGCCACTCGCCCTGAATCTTGACCAGCTCAAATCGATCGAATCGGCCTTTTTGGCATCACGGCAGGGTCAGACTCAGCCACTTCTGATGGTTGGATTTAATAGGCGCTTTGCCCCTCTTTCGGTGAAGATAAAGTCGCTTCTCGCGGCAGTGCGCGAGCCGAAGTCGTTTATAATGACGATAAACGCGGGCTCCGTTCCGAAGGACCATTGGGTACAAAACCCTGAAATCGGGGGTGGACGCTTAATCGGGGAGGCGTGCCACTTTATCGATTTTCTCCGCCACCTGGCAGGAAGTCCGATTAGAGACTTTCATGTAACTCCACTTTATGGACCTGCCGGCCCCGCGCAGTCAGCCTCGATCTCTTTGCAGTTCGAAGATGGTTCGTTTGGCGTGATAAACTATCTCGCAAATGGCAACAGGGAGTACCCGAAAGAGCGGCTCGAAATCTATACCGAAGGTAAAATATTGGTGCTTGATAATTTTCGTAGTCTGACTGGCTTCGGATGGCCCAAATTCTCGAAGATGCGGACTTGGCGCCAAAACAAAGGCCAAGCTGAGTGTGTCTTGGCTTTTGTGACAGCCGTGAAAACGGCAATGCCATCGCCAATACCTTTACCCGAACTTCTGGAAGTGAGTCGCATAGCTATCTTGGCCGCTCAACGGACAACATGAACTTCGATGCAGCTACTGAGGTTTCTGCGCACTGTCTCCTATCTCAAGCCCGCGCAAATATTCGATCGTTTCGTTTATCGCCTTAACCGTCGCCGCCCAAGTCTGGCGAAGATCCCGCCTCGGCGCGGTTTGGTTCATCCATGGATAGCCCCCGTGTGCCGCTCCGTTTCGATGCGTGGAGCCACGCGATTTCGCTTCCTTAACAGAGAGGGCGACATTGCCACGTCCGCTCAGTGGAATGATCGCACAAAAGCGGATTTGTGGCTCTACAATCTGCACTACTTTGATGACCTCAATGCGATCAACGCCAACGACAGATATCTTTGGCATCGCTCGCTTCTGTCGCGTTGGATTTCTGAGAATGCGCCAGGAATAGGAATTGGCTGGCACGCGTATCCGACTTCGATTCGTTTGGTAAACTGGATAAAATGGGCTCTGGCGGGTCACGAGGTCGACAAGCAATGGTGTGAAAGTGCGGCGGTGCAGGCGCGCTGGATCGACTCTCATATCGAATGGCACCTACTCGGCAATCATTTGCTCACCAACGCAAAGGCGTTGGTTTTCGCGGGCATTTTTTTCGAAGGGCCTGAGGCCGACCACTGGGTTGAGCGTGGCCTTGAAATATATCGCAAGCAGCTTCCCGAACAAATACTCTCCGACGGTGGCCATTTCGAACGGTCTCCGATGTATCACGCAATCATATTGGAAGACCTCTTGGATGTGCTCAATCTGAGTCGCACCTTCGGTAGAGAGATTGAAGAGCTACTGCCTTCGTTGCTGCCTGCTATCGAAGAGATGCGCGCTTGGCTCGAAGCAATGAAGTTGGGGGACGGCAGAATTGCTTTTTTCAATGATGCTGCATTCGGGGTATCTGCTGAGCCGGCCGACATAGAGACCTACTCAATTCGGCTGGGACTGCCGCATCCTAAAGCTGTGCAAGGTCGGCTTCTGCGTCTGGTGGACTCGGGATACGCTCGTATCAATATTGATGATGCGATTGTTATCGCCGATATCGGCTCAATTGGCCCGGATTACTTGCCGGGACATGCTCATGCGGACACGCTTTCGTTCGAGTTTTCGCTTGGAAAGGAGAGAGTGTTGGTAAATGGCGGAACGTCAGTGTACGAAATTGGGCCCCAACGCCAACGCGAGCGTTCCACGGCAGCTCACAATACAGTGGTTGTTGATCGACACGACTCGTCGGAGGTGTGGAGTTCTTTCCGAGTCGGTCGCCGCGCACGCGTACACGAAGTAGAAGCCTTCGGTGCCCACGATTGCGTGAAACTTGCGGCTTCTCATGATGGTTATGCGCACATGCGAGACCGGCCGATCCACCGTCGAAAATGGCAGCTTGCGCCACGAAAATTGGTAGTGACTGACACGATCACAGGAAGGCCGAGACATGCCGTGGCGCACTTTCACCTTGGTGCTGGCGTCAAAGCTCACTTCGAACAAAAAACTTGTGGTGCCTTGGTTTTAGCATCAGGTCGGATCATACGTTGGAATTCTTCAGTTTCGGCAGTTCAGAAGGTGTCGCAATGGCATCCCGAATTTGGTTTGTCTCTCGACACCTTTCAACTGCAAATGCAATTCGTTGATTCAAGTCTTGTCACCGAATTCAATTGGTAGGCGGTGCACATCCTCTTTCTATCCGATAACTTTCCGCCCGAGGTCAACGCCCCGGCTTCGCGCACGTTTGACCATTGCCGGCAATGGGTGCGTGCCGGTCATAAGGTGACCGTCATAACGTGCGCGCCCAATTTTCCAAGGGGCAAAGTCTACGAAGGATTTCGCAACCAGATTTTTTCGCGCGAGACTAACGATGGGATAAATGTCGTCAGGGTGTGGAGCTACATTTCTCCGAACGAAGGTTTCCTGAAGCGTACCTTGGACTATATGAGCTACATGGTGACGGCAACCATCGCCGCTCAATTCATTCGGCGCGTGGACATCGTCGTGGCTACCTCGCCACAATTCTTTACTGCAATTTCTGGATACCTCGTCGCACTGGCAAAACGCCGAGCATTCGTTTTTGAGCTCCGTGACCTTTGGCCGGAGTCGATTAAAGCGGTCGGTGCTTTGCAACAGAAATGGATTCTACGGGCGCTGGAGGCGATTGAACTGTTTCTATATTCGAGAGCCGATCTGATCGTTTCAGTGACGAAGGCCTTTCGCGATAATCTGGTAAGGCGCGGCGTTTCGGAAGCAAAGATCGCGGTAATAACAAATGGCGTCGATCTTTTTGCATTTTGGCCAGGCGCAAAGAGCGATGTGTTGTTGGATCGTTACGGCCTGCGCGACAAATTTGTTGTGGGATACGTGGGAACGCTGGGAATGGCGCACGCCCTCGAAACGGTGCTTGAAGCCGCACAACTCGTTCTCGCAACACCACTTGCGTCGAATGTTACGTTCCTATTCATCGGAGACGGCGCCCGAAGGAATCATCTCATGGCCAAGTCGCGCGACATGGGTCTTACGAATGTGTTGTTTCTCGAGAGCGTCTCGAAATCTCAGGTGCGCGAGTATTGGTCACTGCTGGACGCAACAATTATTCATCTAAGAAATACTGAGTTGTTTACGACAGTGATTCCGTCAAAGCTCTTTGAGGCGATGGCTATGGGCGTGCCGGTTTTGCTCGGAGTCGCGGGCGAGTCTTCCACGATAGTCCGGCAGGAGAATGCTGGTATACTTTTTGAACCAGAAAACGCCGGTGCGCTTGCCGATGCGATAACGATGCTTGCGAGGGACCAAAACACTTGCACCTTTTTTTCAAAGGGCGCGCGCGCTGGAGCTGCAAAATATGATCGAAACGATCTCGCCTCGCAAATGCTCGCTCTTTTAGAAAAAGTGGTTCAAGTGAGGTGCCATGACTAATGTTCGTGACGCAGGCTTTCGTGAAAGAAGTCGTCACCTTCATTTACGTCGATGATATTAAAGGGTCGGGGGCTCGACTACATAAGTTGCTTTCCAGCCCGATCAACGCCGGTGGTTGTGCTCTGTCTCGGTACCTACCGACACAATGGTGAACTCAAAAAACAAGTTCCGAATGTTGTTTCGGGTTCATGACGGCAAAACAGCGGTGCATTTTGCTTGCCGGCAGGGCAGTATCACCCGAACTTGAATTCGCCCGCGCACACAGGGACATAGGATGAGCTGGAAGGGCTGGGTCGCGGTTGTTTGCGTATTCTTGGCCACATTTGTCCACTCCATGGCTTCGGCCTCGCCCTGGGCCGAAGTCGGCGACGCTCAACTTCGTTCGGACATCCAGATCTTGGCCGGCGCCGGCGTCATCGACGACATCACCACGCAGTGGCCCGTTCCTTGGGCGGGCGTGATACGTCGACTAAAGAGCGAAGACGTTCTCGAAAACCAGCCGGCTTACGTGCGTGAGGCTGCGCGGCGCGTGCTCGAGCAGGCGCGTCGCGAGATGCGCATCGGCGACCTGCGAGCGTTTGCAACCTTGGACTTCACCAATCGGCCAGACATTGTCCGCGGCTTCGATGCGATGGGCCTAGGCGAGGGACAAGCGCAACTGTCCTTGGAATACATGACGTCGACGACAGCGGTGCGACTCTCCGCAGGAATATTCGCCTCGAAATTCAAGGGCGGGGAAAAGCAGTTCATGCCTGACGGAAGCTATGTTGCGCAAAAGGTCGGCGGCGCGCTGGTGTATGCCGGGTACCTCAGCCATTGGTGGGGCCCCGGCTGGATTTCAGCGCTGTCCTACTCCAACAACGCCAGACCGTTTCCGCAAATTGGCATCGAACGAGACAGCACTTCGGAATTTCGCACGCCGTGGCTGAGTTGGCTTGGTCCCTGGCAGATGGAGTTTCTGATCGGTTGGTTCAACGACAAGCGTGTGGCGACGAACACATACTGGGACGGATTTCGTTTCACGTTCAACCCGCTACCCGGCTTGCAGATCGGCTTGGCACGCACCGACGAGCTGTGCGGCAAGGGTCATCCGTGCAAGCCACTCGCGACCTATTTCGATTTGCGCAACAACAACGCGCATCCGAGCCGTACAAATGACGAAGGTATCATAGACATTCACTACACCCGTTCGGCATTCGGCGTGCCGTTCGAAGTGTACGCCCAGGTGATGAACGAGGATACCAACCCCATCGTGCACTCATTCACGAGTCATCTCTTTGGTGCATCTGTGTGGGTTCCGATTGCTGCACAAAATGTTCGCCTGACTGCCGAATACACCGACAGCATCGCGACCAAGAATATCTTCAGCTTCGGCGATGTTGGCTATGGGGTGTCCTACAACGACTCCAAATATCCGATCGACGGTATGCGCTACCGCGGCCGCGCGCTCGGTTTCAGTCTCGATAGCGATTCACGATTGTTGAGTCTGCAGGCAAGCGCCGTCGATGCCGGCGATCGTACCTTCACGCTCACCTTCCACCGCGCGCAGGTATCGACGCCATTTACCGGCGCAGCAAACCCGCTGACGACTGCGCCCGTGACAATCAACATCGGCGAGGCGCGCGTGACCGTGCCGTGGTCAAACGCCAAACTCGATATCGCTGCACGGGTGCAGGATGACCAACTGCGACCTCATCATGGCTTCACGGCAGCCTTGGAAGCCGCGCTGGAAGTGGATTTCTGAGCTCTCGGGCTTAGCAAACGCTAGTGGTTTTGCCGCCAGGCAGCACAGTCGCGATAAGTGCTGTCGAACACAGTCTTCTGTGTGGCTTCGCCGAACCCTTGAGAAGCCGCGTCCAACGCGCGCTGATGCGCAACGCCCATGCACGTACTCTCGGTTCGAGCCAGGCTGGTGCTTTCGTTTGCGCGCCGACCAACCGGAGCTGGCCCGGTATAACTTTCGATGGCTGGATGGAATGGTCGGCCGGCCAAGTCATCCGAAGTCGTGATCGATTTCTGAAGATCGGATCCAGCAAAATAGCGTGTGAGGAAGCCGCGCCGGGGAAAACCCAGAGACGTGCAAGCCGACAGAAGGCACGCCGCGATCAGGACTGTTGTCCATGTTCTGATCTGTCCGCGCATGGGTCTACCAATTCATGGTGAAGTGAACACCGATCGAGTCCGGATCGGCACTGGCGTAGACGGCGTACCTGTCGCTTTCATGGTAACGTGTGACGATCGCGTAGTTCATGCCGAACGCAATCGCGCTGCTGGCGACGACGTCATACCAGTGATGTTTCTTGGCATCGACGCGCGAAAAACCCACGAAGGTCGCTGCCACATAGGCTGGGACTCCATACTGCCAGCCATAGCGGGCCCAAAGATAGTCTGCAGGCGCATAGGCCAATGCTGCCGTGTCGGAGGGAAATGAATGAAAATCGGAGTGGTCGGGCCTCTGCTCGCGAACAACATGCGCCAAGAGATAGGCGGCGCCGAGCGTTGCCGCGGTTGAAACGCCCAATTCTGCGACGCCGTCCCAGTCCTCGTGGTGGCCGAGCGAGATTCCGACGGCGACGACGGGTAAGGCGAAGGCAACCACCTTACCGGCGGTTTCAACATTCGATGTCGACGCCGCCTTTGCAGGCAAGGGCACAACCGCTGCCGCCAGAAGCAACGTCGTCACCCACCTGAACACATGGCGATCAAAGTGCCAGTACAATTCGTGGACCTATATCAGTTGGAGGATCGTTCCTGACCAGTATCCGATTGTCGATCCAGTCCTCAAGTATTCGCTGAACTTACACGTTAATTTACGAAATCGACTTGAGAAAACCACGCAGTGCTGGAGCAATATCGGGGCGCGTCAGACCGAGTGCGATGTTTGCCTGCAGAAATCCGACCTTGTCGCCGCAGTCAAAGCGGTCGCAGCTCGTCTTGACCGCGTGAAACGGCATCCGGCCTATCAGCTTGGCCATTGAATCGGTCAGCTGGATCTCGCCTCCGGCACCCTTTTCGCGGCGCTCGAGCTCCGGAAAAATATCTGACTGTAGAATGTAGCGTCCGATCACGCAGAGGCGAGACGGTGCATCTTTCGGCCGGGGTTTTTCGACGACGCCTTTCACTTCCGTAATGTTTCCGCTTGTGACGCCCGGCAGGACCACGCCATAGCGCTGCGTCTCTTCGGGGTGCTTCTCCTCGGCGGCGATGATCACCCCGCCGCCGACCTTGTTATAGGCTTCGATCATCTGGCTCAGCGCCCCAGGCTGACCGACAAGAAGGTCGTCGGGAAGCAGAACCGCGAAGGGTTCGTCTCCGACCAGATGGCGGGCGCACCAAACCGCATGACCAAGACCGAGCGGCTTTTGTTGTCTGGTGAAGGAGACCGAACCGCTGACCGGCAATCCCTCGAGAAGGCTGTCGAGCTCAGTCGTCTTCTCGCGCGCCGTCAGCAGGGATTCGAGCTCGTAGGCGTGATCGAAGTGATCTTCGATGATGTGCTTGCCGCGGCCGGTGACGAATATGAACTGTTCGATTCCCGCTTCTTTTGCTTCCTCGACCGCATACTGCACGACGGGCTTGTCGACGACGGGCAGCATCTCCTTCGGCACCGCCTTCGTAGCCGGGAGAAAGCGGGTTCCCATGCCCGCGACGGGAAAAACCGCTTTTCGCACAGGTTTCGGCTTGGCCATGCTGCACCGGGTTTATGGGCGTGACTTCTTGGCATACATAGGAGGGGAGCGTCCACATTTCGGGTAGGTTCAGAGAAAGAGCGAATGCGGGTACTGGTCACTGGCGGAGCCGGATTCATCGGCTACCACGCAACACTGGCGTTGCTACGCGCGGGCCACTCGGTAACCGCGATGGACGCGATCAATGCTTATTACGACCCGGCGCTGAAGGATCGGCGACTTGCCGAGATCGGAACGCGCGACGGCTTTCGCTTCGCGAAGGTCGATGTCGCCGACTCCGAAGCTTTACGCACAGCCGCGGGTACCGATCGCTACGACGTCATCCTGCACCTCGCGGCGCAAGCCGGCGTTCGTCACGCGATTGCCGATCCCGGCGCCTATACCCACGCCAATCTGGTCGGACACGCGAGCATTCTGGAGTTCGCGCGATACCATCAGGGTCTGACACATCTTGTCTACGCGTCGTCGAGTTCGGTCTACGGCAACGACACCAAGCCTCCCTTCTCGGAAGCGGCGCGCGCCGACAAGCCGGTCTCCTTTTACGGCGCGACCAAACGGTCCTGCGAACTACTCTCCCACTCGTATGCCGAGCTCTATCGCCTGCCGCAGACAGGCCTGCGGTTTTTCACGGTGTACGGACCATGGGGCCGACCGGACATGGCGTATTGGTCGTTTACGGATGCGATACTTCACGGCCGCACGATTCCGGTCTTTGGCGAGGGCAAGCTGCGCAGAGACTTCACTTATATAGACGACATCGTTTCGGCGCTCGTCGCGATCGTGGAGAAGCCGTTTGTCGGCGCCGAAGGCGAAGCGCCCCACCGGATTTACAATCTCGGCAATTCGCAGCCCGAATCTGTGCTCGATCTGATCGGCCATATCGAGCGCACCACGAACCGCAAGGCGCAAGTCGAATTCAAAGATGGACCGCCCGGCGATGTGCGCGAAACCTTCGCGGATATCGCGCGCGCCAAACGCGATTTCGGTTTTGCACCGAAAGTTTCTCTGGATAACGGCATTTCACGTTTCGTGGAGTGGTTTCGGAACTATCATCGGCTCTGACGTTGAAGAGTGGTTCTGGGGATGAACAAATTCAGCGCCGTCATCGGCTGCCTGCTTGTCGCTGCCACCTATGTATGTGCGGCCGCTACCTCATCGGACGCGGCACCTGACAACGACGTGCTACCGGCGGCGAGCGCTGCGCAAATGCTCGCCCTCGCCGATAAGGCGCTCTCGGCCGGGCAGCTCTCCCAAGAGGAGCGGGCCCGCAATCTCGTCAGACGAGGGCTTGCGCACGAGATTCTCGGCGATCGCAAAAATGCCCTGACCGACTTCAACGAGGCGATCGCCGGACAGGCGTTGAGCACCGCCGAACAGGCTGATGCCTTGTATGATCGGGGTATTACTCTGGACGAATTGGGACGCACAGATGAAGCCGTGGCCGACTATACCGCAGCACTGCGACTCCGACCGGATTTTGCCGCTGCGCTCAACAATCGCGGCAACGCTTTTCGCCGACTAGGGCGACTGAGCGACGCGCGCACGGACTATGAGCAATCCATGCGCAGCGGCAATCCGAACCCCGAATATCCCGATTACGGCATGGGCCAGATTGCCGAAGCGCTCGGCCAACCCGCAGCTGCGGTCGAATATTATCGCTCTGCACTCGCCGCCAACCCCCAATTTACCCTGGCCGAGGACCGTCTCGTCGCGATGGACGCCGGTGGACTGGGTATAACGGCCGCCGTCGACGCGGCGCCGGCGCGAGCGGCGCGGCATGGACGCCGGCTGAAGGATAAACCAGCTCAGGTGGCGGATGTTGACGCTGCTCCGCTTCTCAAGCCGACGATCAGCGACGCCGCCGCGCCCACGGGCGGACGGTCGGTCCAGCTTGGCGCATACCGCAGCGAAGCCGAGGCGAACGACGCATGGGATCGCGCTCAAAAGAGGTCGGGCCAGCTTTTGGCCGGTCGCACGGCGAGCATCATTCGGGTCGATTTGCCGGTGAAGGGCCGCTATTACCGCCTGCGGGTGAGCAGGCTGGCGGCAGCCGAGGCTGCCCAGCTCTGCGCCTCTCTAAAGGCCAGGGGCACCGGCTGTATCCTGCCGCCAGACTAGGCGCGCAGCCGCAAACCTGATTGTCTTTCCGAAATTGGACAGGAACTCCAGATGATCGGCATCACTGCTTATGGCGCCTACATCCCGCGCCGTCGCCTCCAGCGAAAATCCGTCGCCCAAGCCAATGCCTGGATCGCGCCCAATCTTGTCGGCGGCGCCAAGGGCGAGCGCGCGATGGCGAACTGGGACGAGGACGCTGTGACCATGGCGTTCGAAGCAGGCCGCGATTGCCTACCGGCGGCGGACCCGGCCAAGGACAGGGCTCAGGTCGATGGGGTTTATCTCGCATCGACCACATTGCCCTACGCCGACCGCCAGAACGCCGGTATCGTCGCGGCCGCTCTCGGTCTCGGCGAAGGCATCTCTTCTGTCGATGTATCATCGTCACAGCGTGCCGGCACGTCGGCCCTGATCTCTGCGCTCGATGCCGTGGCCGCCGGTCGCCTGAACGCGCCGCTGCTGGTGGCGAGCGACAAGCGCAAGACGCGCGCGGCATCGTCGCAGGAACTTGCCTATGGCGATGCGGCGGCGGCATTCACTCTGGGACGCGACAACGTCGTCGCCAAACTCGTTGGAAGTCACACACTGACTCTCGACTTCGTCGATCATTTTCGCGGCGAAGGCGAAGATTTCGATTATGGCTGGGAGGAACGGTGGATCCGCGACGAAGGCTACACGAAGATCGTGCCGGCCGCTGTCAAAGCGTTGCTCGAGAAATCAAAAACGGCAGCGAATGAGATCGCACATTTCATCTTGCCGTGCCCGTTCGCCCGGTTGGATCAGACGATCGCAAAACAATGCGGCATCGATCCGGCGAAAGTGCACGACAATCTCGCGGCCAACGTTGGTGACAGCGGCGCCGGCCACGCACTTCTGATGTTGGTGCACGCGCTCGAACAGGCGAAGCCGGGAGAGAAGATCCTCGTGGTCCAGTTCGCCCAAGGCGCCGACGCACTCCTCTTCGAGGCGACACCGGCGCTGCGCGAACTCTCCAAGCGCAATGGTGTGAGCGGCTCGCTCGCGCGGCGCAAGGAAGAGACCAATTACATGAAGTTTCTTGGCTTCAACGGGTTGATTGAACTCGAGAAGGGCATGCGCGCCGAGGTCGACAAGCGTACGGCACTGACCGTGCTCTATCGCAAGAGCGATATGCTGCTGAGCCTGACGGGCGGAAAATGCCGGGTCTGCGGCACTGCGCAATATCCCAAGAGCCGCGTCTGCGTGAATCCGAACTGCAAGGCGGTCGACAGCCAGGACGACTACGGTTTCGCAGAGCGGCCGGGTACGGTGCTCTCGTGGTCGGCCGATTTTCTGACTTACTCAATGGATCCGCCGAACCACTACGGGATGATCACTTTCGCGGACGGCGGGCGGCTGATGGCCGACATAACCGACGTCGAGCAGGGCCAGATCGATACCGGTTCCAAGGTCCGCATGGCATTTCGAATCAAGGACTTCGATCCAAAGCGCGGCTTTGTGCGTTATTTCTGGAAAGCCGTTCCGGTCTGATAGAATTGCGCCAGCCAATCTGGGGAGCCTGCCGATGCCCTACGTCGAAAATCGCGTCGTCCATGACGCCGATTCCCATCTCATGGAGATGCCCGACAGCCTGGATGCCTATTTCGATCCGAAGTTTCGCGCGGCCTATGACGCTCTTCCCAAACTCCAGAAGAATCCGCGCGATGCCGGTTGGGTGAAGAAGGCGCGTGCCCTGCACGAGGATCCAGATTTTCGTTCCGGCGCGGACAGCAATGTGCTTCTGCGCAAGAACTACGAAGCACACGGCTCCTTCCGCCGCGAGGATCGTCCGCGCACGCTCGACAATCTCGGTTTCGCGAGCCAGTTGATTTTTACGACCTGGTGTCTGGGCAATTTCGGCCTCGACGAGAGCGGGCCCGTCGAACTCGCTTATGCTGCGGCCCAGGCGCACAACCGCATGATGGTCGATTTCTGCTCGGTCGATCGCAGGTTCCTGGGTACCGGCTATGTTCCGCTCGTCGATTTCGAATTGGCCAAAAAGGCAGCGCGCGAGGCCATCGACCTCGGCTGCAAGGCGTTGTTGATCGCGTCCAAGCCGTGCGGCCACGCGCAAAGCCATGTCGCGCACGATCCGATCTGGGCGATGGCTGAGGAGGCGGGCCTGCCGATCGTCTTTCACGTCGGGGGCGAAGAGAAACTGCGGCCCGACTATTTCGAGAATGGTCTACCGCGGGTAAAGGATTTTCACGGCGGCGAAGAGAACTTCACCTCGGTCAGCTATATGCCGATCCCGCATTCGGTCGAGCTTACGCTGGCGGGGCTTATTTTCGACGGCGTGCTCGACCGTTTCCCGAAGCTCAAATTCGGCGCCATCGAACTTGGCGCGTCTTGGGTCCCGGGTTGGATGCGGAACATGGACTCGGCCGCGATGGCGTTCATCAAAAACGAAGAGCGGCTGCAAAAGCTTTCCATGAAGCCGTCGGAATTCGTCCGCCGCCAGGTTCGCGTCACGCCCTATCCACACGAGGACGCGGGTTGGATCATTCGCAACAGCGCCGACGAGGTGTGCCTTTTCTCATCTGATTTTCCCCATGTCGAAGGCGGCCGCAATCCGCTCAAGCGGTTCGGCGAATCGCTCCAAGGATGTACTCAGAACCAGGTCGACCGTTTCTATTGCGAGAACTTTATCGACCTGATGGGGGAGGGTCTGGCGAAGGATTTACGCCGGCCAAAACATCTGGTCGCAGCCTGAAGGAGCGAACTTATCCAACACCGCCAGAATGGCGCTATAGTGTGTGACCTGAGTGATTGCGGTGAGATTGAACAACTAAGTCGCAAAACTTGAAAACAGTACGTTGTGGATCGTCGGGCGTGGATGCCCTTCATCTAGTGGCGAGAAGAGGAAGCAAGGACATGGCAAGCGGCATCAAGGACAAGGTAGCGATTCTCGGCATGGGCTGCTCGAAGTTCGGCGAGCGCTGGGAATCAGGCGCCGAGGAACTCATGGTCGAGGCCTATCTCGAGGCCCTGCAGGATGCGGGCGTCGAGACGAGCCAGATCCAGGCAGCCTGGTTCGGAACGGCCATCGAGGAACAGCATGTCGGCAAAGGCGGCACACCTCTTTCGGTCGCATTACGGCTACCCAACATCCCGGTCACCCGAGTCGAAAACTTTTGTGCGTCCGGCTCCGAGGCTTTTCGCGGCGCCGTCTATGCCGTCGCAGCGGGCGCGTGCGACATCGCGCTGGCACTGGGCGTCGAGAAGCTCAAGGACACCGGCTATGGCGGCCTGCCGCAACGCGAAGGCGCGACGCTGGCGCCACTCTGGTCGGCCAATGGATCAGCACCCGGTAATTTCGCGCAGCTTGCCTCGGCTTATCGCGCGAAGCACGGCGTTACGAAAGAGGATTTGAAGCGTGCCATCGCGCATGTCTCCGTGAAGAGCCATGCCAATGGCGCCAAGAATCCCAAGGCCCACCTGCAAAAACCCATCACCGAGGAACAGTGCCTGAATGCGCCCATGATCGCGGAGCCACTCGGCCTCTTCGATTGTTGCGGCGTGTCGGATGGCGCGGCTTGCGCAATCGTCACGACGCCCGAAATCGCCCGCGCGATGGGCAAGAAGAACGCGATCACCGTGAAGGCCTTGCAACTCTCTCTGTCGAACGGTCTGGAGAGCCAGCACAATTCGTGGGACGGCAGTTACTTCCATACTGCCCGTATTGCCGCCAAGCGCGCTTATGACGAAGCAGGCATTCGCGATCCGCGCGACGAAATTTCGATGATGGAAGTGCATGACTGCTTCTCGATCACCGAGCTCGTCACCATGGAAGACCTGCACATCTCCAAGGAAGGCGAGGCGTGGAAGGATGTCATGAACGGCTTCTACGACGCCGATGGGCAGGTTCCGTGCCAGATCGATGGCGGTCTAAAATGCTTCGGCCATCCCATCGGCGCGTCAGGCCTTCGCATGCTCTATGAAATGTATCTGCAGCTCCAGGGTCGTGCCGGCGCGCGTCAATTGAAGAATCCGAAGATCGGAATGACGCACAATCTCGGCGGCGCCCCGGCGATGAATGTCTGCTCGGTCGCGATCATTGGGGCACAGGGCGCCTGAACCATCCGACGACGACAGGCTACAGAACACGGCGAACATGAGATGACGTCAGACCAGGTCCATCCGGTTATCCTTTCGGGTGGCAGCGGTACCAGGCTTTGGCCCATGTCTCGCGCCGCAATGCCGAAGCAACTGCTTGCCCTGCACGGCACCAACACCATGATCCAGGACACGGTGCTGCGCGCGAATGTTCCTGGGGCGACGCCGCCCATTCTCTTGTGCAGCGATAGTCACCGTTTTCTGGTGGCGGAGCAGATTCAGGCTATCGGCGTCACGCCGAACGCCATCGTGCTCGAACCCGTGGGACGGAATACCGCGCCCGCGGCGACGGTTGCAGCGCTGCTCGTGGCCGAACGCGATCCCAACGCCATCGTATTGCTCCTCCCGTCCGATCACGTCGTGATCGACGAAGCCGCCTTCCGCTCGGCTATCGCGCGTGCCGCAACGGCTGCGCGGCAAGGGTACATCGTCACCTTTGGTATTAAGCCGAGCAGTCCTGAAGTGGGATTTGGCTATATTCAACGCGGCGCAAAACTTCTCGGGGCGGAGGGTGTCCACGCCGTCAAGCGCTTCGCCGAAAAGCCAGATCGTACAACGGCAGAAAAGTACATCGCAGCCGGCGACTATGTCTGGAACAGCGGCATGTTCGTCTTTCGCGCCGACACTCTTCTTGCAGAAATGGCGCGCCATGAAGCGGGTGTCGTCGACGCCTGCCGGGCGGCACTCGCGGCTGCGAAACGCGATCTTGACTTCATCCGGCTTGATGGAGAGGCGTTCGCGAAGGCCAAAAGCATTTCTCTCGACTATGCCGTCATGGAGAGGACCGAGAAGGCGGCCGTCGTCCCTTGCGACATTGGTTGGAGCGATGTCGGCGCGTGGTCCTCGCTATGGTCTTTGCAAGAGCGGGACGCAGCGGGCAATGCGCTCCAAGGGGACGTATTGATCCACGATTCGCAAGACAATTTCGTGCGCAGCGAGAAAGCCGTGACAGCTCTGGTTGGCGTGCGAGACCTTGTGGTGGTCGTCACCGAAGATGCTGTGCTGGTTGCGGAAAGAAATCGGGCCCAGGACGTCAAAGCGATCGTGAACCAGCTTGCGGCATCGGGCCGGGCGGAACTATCCGAGCATAAGATCGTTTTTCGCCCGTGGGGCAGCTATCAGGGTATCGACGCCGGTGACGGTTATCAGGTCAAGCACATCATGGTGAAGCCGGGCGGACGTCTCTCGCTGCAAAGCCACACCAAGCGTGCGGAACATTGGGTGGTCGTGCAGGGCACCGCCCAGGTGACTTGCGATGACAAGGTGTTCTTGCTCAAGGAAAACCAGTCCACTTATATCCCCGTCGGCGCGCGGCACCGTCTGGAAAACACCAGCAAGGAGCCGCTTCGCCTCATAGAGGTCCAATCCGGTTCCTATCTGGGCGAAGATGACATCGTGCGCTACGACGATGCCTATGGCAGGGCGGGCGAAGTCCCGGCGGTGAAGTCGCCTTGACATCCATCTCGACTACCAACGGGCTTCGACCGATCAAAACCGTTATTGCCTTTGCGCACCAGTATGAGCGACACCTGTCGGCCATATCGATGGCGGGCGGCTACATCTTCGACAGCTTCGCGTTTGGCCGGGTCGATCACATCTCGACCCACATCGTTTTCGTCGCTTATCTCGCTGTCGCCGGAGGCGCCATCGCACTGTCGCATCGTTTGGAGTCGCGCCCGGTCGAAAGGCAGCCAAGCCAGCGCGTGCGCACTATTTTGTCCGCGGCCACGCAGTTCGCACTCGGTTGTCTCTTGAGCGGCTTCTGCGTGTTCTACCTGCGCAGTGCATCGCTGTGGAGTTCGTGGCCTTATCTTCTGCTGCTGGCCGGCATCTTCGTCGGCAACGAATTCTTCAAGGCCTATACGACACGCTTCACCCTTGCCTTGCTGCTCTATTTTTTCGCGCTGTTCTCCTACGCAATCCTGATGGTTCCGGTTCTGATCGCGATGCTCGGCACCATTCCGTTTCTGATCAGCGGCGCGGTCGCTCTCGCGGTTTTCTGGCTATATACGGACATCCTGTCCAGGCTCGGTCGCGAGCGCTTCCGCCAAGTGCGTGTGCGCATCCTGGCCGGCACGCTGGCGATTTTCGCAGTGATGAACCTCTGCTATTTCGCCAAGATTCTTCCGCCGCTGCCGCTCGCTCTCGCAGACGCGGGCGTCTACCACTCGGTAAAGAAAGTTGGGAGCGTCTACCAAGCGGTGGAAGAGACACAGTCCTGGGCGTCCTATTTGGGTGTCCAGCCGATCGAGCATCTCGCGCCGGGCGATAAGCTTTATCTCTACAGTTCGGTCTTCGCGCCGGCCCGGGTCTCAACTCAGATCGTTCATCGCTGGGAGTGGTATGACCCAGCCGCCAAGCAGTGGCAGCCTCAGTCGCGGGTTTCGTTTTCCATAAATGGCGGTCGGGATGGCGGCTATCGCGTCTACTCTGTAAAGAGCAGGCCCAAGGCCGGCGATTGGCGGGTCAACATCGCGACTGGAGACGGGCGGCAATTGGGCCGCGTCCGCTTCGCGGTTGCGGTTGAGGCACCGCCAGGAGCGCTTGTGCCGCGGACTTTGAACTGATCCGGCGCCTTGCATCTCGGTGCCGGCAAGCCTATTTCACACTAGACTTTCGGGGTCTGCTAATTTGTCCACAAAATCCAATGTTGTTTCGCACCTAAAACGCCTCGAGGCCGAGAGCATCCACATCATGCGAGAGGTGGCGGCCGAGTTCGCCAACCCCGTGATGCTCTATTCCATCGGCAAAGATTCGTCGGTGATGCTCCATCTTGCGCTGAAGGCATTCTATCCCGCGAAGCCGCCATTCCCGCTTCTGCATGTCGACACGACGTGGAAGTTCCGCGAGATGATCCAGTTTCGCGACGAAACCGCCAAACGACTTGGGCTCAAGCTCCTCGTCCACGTCAACGAAGACGGGATCGCCCGCGGCATCAACCCGTTCGACTCAGGCTCGGCCTTGCATACGCAGGTGATGAAGACCGAGTCGTTAAAGCAGGCGCTCGACAAGTATGGTTTCGATGCTGCATTCGGCGGCGCGCGGCGCGACGAGGAAAAATCCCGCGCCAAGGAGCGGATCTTCTCGTTCCGTACCGCGACACATGCCTGGGATCCCAAGAACCAGCGGCCGGAACTCTGGCGCGTCTACAACACCCGCATCAACAAGGGCGAGTCCATCCGCGTCTTTCCGCTCTCCAACTGGACCGAGCTCGACATTTGGCAGTACATCCTCGCGGAAAAGATTCCGATCGTGCCGCTCTACTTCGCAAAACGCCGTCCGGTGGTGGAACGCGACGGCACTCTGGTCATGCGCGACGACGAGCGTATGAAGCTGCTTCCTGGCGAGACGCTCGAGGACCGGCTTGTTCGCTTTCGCACGTTGGGTTGTTATCCATTGACCGGTGCCATCGAATCCGATGCTGACACGCTTGAAGGCATCGTCACCGAAATGTTCACCGCACGCACGTCGGAGCGGCAGGGCCGCCTGATCGACAGCGACGAGAAATCGTCGATGGAGAAGAAAAAGAAGGAAGGCTACTTCTGATGGCTTCCGCCGAACAGCGAACGGGAGCCTCCGAGCTCAGTGCCTTTCTTGCCGCGCAGGAGAAGAAATCCCTGCTGCGGTTTCTGACCTGCGGCAGCGTGGACGACGGCAAGTCCACGTTGATTGGCAGACTGCTCTATGACTCCAAACTCCTGTTCGAAGATCACCTCTCTGCGTTGGAGAAGGATTCGCGCAAGTTCGGCACCACCGGCGGCGATATCGATTTTGCCTTGCTGGTCGACGGCCTCGAGGCCGAACGCGAGCAGGGGATTACGATCGACGTCGCCTATCGCTTCTTTGCCACCGAAAAGCGCAAATTCATCGTCGCAGACACGCCTGGCCACGAACAATATACGCGCAACATGGCGACCGGCGCCTCGAACTCAGATCTCGCTGTCATCCTGGTCGACGCGCGCAAAGGTGTTCTGACGCAAACGCGCCGCCACGCTTACATCGCGTCGCTGCTGGGCATCCGCCACGTGGTCCTCGCGGTCAACAAGATCGATCTGGTCGGTTATTCACAAGAGACGTTCGATGCGATCGTTCAGGACTTTGCCGCTTTCTCGCAGCGGCTCGGATTTTCCAGCGTCGAGCCGATTCCGATCTCGGCACGGTTTGGCGACAATGTGATCGCCTCGAGCGAGCATACCTCGTGGCACAAGGGACCGTCGCTGCTCGGCTATCTTGAGAGTGTCGATGTCGACACCGATGTCGTCGGCAAGCCGTTTCGCTTTCCTGTCCAGTGGGTCAACCGGCCCAATCTCGACTTCCGCGGTTTTTCAGGAACCGTAGTCGGTGGGCGCATCACGAAGGGCGCAGCCATCGCGGTCGCCAAGTCCGGGCGCAAGAGCGCGGTCAAGCGCATTGTCACCATGGACGGCGATCTCGATGAGGCGGTCGCCGGCATGGCCGTCACGCTCGTCTTGGCAGACGAAGTCGACATTTCGCGCGGCGACATTCTCGCATCGCCGGAAGATCGGCCGGACGTCTCCGAACAATTCGCCGCGCATCTGCTTTGGATGGCGGAAGATGAGCTTCTGCCTGGCCGGCAATATCTCATGAAACTCGGAACGGCGACCGTGCCGGTCCAAATCACGGCACTCAAGCACAAGGTCGACGTCAATTCGCTCGATCAACTTGCCGCGAAAACTCTGCATCTCAACGAGGTTGGCTACGCCAATTTCGCCACATCGCACCCGATCGCGTTCGATGCCTATCACAACAACCGAGACACCGGCGGCTTCATCCTGATCGATCGTTTCACCAACACGACGGTCGGCGCCGGAATGATCGACTTCAGCCTGAGACGCGCGACCAATGTGCATTGGCAGGCGCTCGACGTCGGCAAGCAGTCGCGTGCCGGCCAGAAGGGGCAAAGGCCCGTTGTGCTCTGGTTCACCGGACTATCGGGATCGGGCAAATCCACCATCGCGAATCTTGTCGAGCGCGCGCTCTTTGCCGAGGGCAGGCATACCTACTTGCTTGACGGCGACAATGTTCGCCACGGGCTCAATCGCGATCTCGGCTTCACCGACGTTGATCGCGTGGAAAACATCCGCCGTGTCGGTGAGGCCGCGAAGCTGTTCGTGGATGCCGGACTGATCGTGCTCGTATCCTTCATCTCGCCCTTCCGCTCGGAGCGGCGCATGGCGCGCGAACTGATGGGCGAGGGCGAATTCATCGAAGTCTATGTCGATACGCCGCTCGAAGTGTGCATGGAACGTGACCCGAAGGGGCTATATCGCAAGGCAAAGTCCGGCGAGATCAAGAACTTCACCGGAATCGACAGTCCGTACGAACCGCCCGAACTTGCTGAGCTCAGAGTCGACACGACCACAGCTCAGCCGGCGGATCTCGCCGCCCAAATCGTGCTTCATCTGCGCGACAAGGGTTATATCGGCTAGCTTGAAGGTATTGCGGTCGCACGACCGACACTGACGTAGGTGAACCCGGCCGCCGCCATTTGGTTCGGTCGGTAGATGTTGCGCAAATCGATCATCAGAGGCGTCTTCAATAGTGATTTCATGCGTGCGGTGTCGAGCGCGCGAAACTCGTTCCACTCCGTCAGAATGACGACACCGTCGGCACCCTTCAGCGCTTGGTAAGCGTCGCGGCAAAGCTCAACATTCAGCAGCTTGCGCGCTTCCTTGGCCCCTTCCGGATCGAAGGCACGGATTTTGGCGCCCTTTGTCTGCAGAAACGGCACGATCACGAGGCTCGGCGCATCGCGCATGTCGTCCGTGTTGGGCTTGAACGTCAGACCTAGAATAGCAATGGTTTTGCCTTTCACACCGCCGAATGCCTTCTCGATCTTCTCCGCCATTGCCAGCTTGCGTGCATCGTTCACGGCCACGACCGCTTCGACGATCCGTGTCGGCGCTCCAAGGTCTTGTGCCGTCTTGCGCAGTGCCAGCGTATCCTTGGGAAAGCAGGAGCCACCGAAGCCCGGTCCGGCGTGCAGGAACTTTCCGCCGATGCGTCCGTCCAATCCGATGCCGCGCGAGACGTCCTGCACATCGGCGCCGACTTTTTCGCAAACGTCGGCCATCTCGTTGATGAAGGTGATCTTGGTGGCGAGAAAGGCGTTCGCGGCATACTTGATCAGTTCCGAACTCTCGCGGCTGGTGAATAGAATTGGCGTCTCGTGCAGGTAGAGCGGCCGATAGACCTCGCGCATGATTTCACGCGCGCGCTCCGTGTCACAGCCGACCACGACACGATCGGGGCGGCGAAAATCATCGATCGCGGAGCCTTCGCGCAAAAACTCGGGATTGGACGCCATGTCGAATTCTAGATCCGGCCGCAACTTGCGGATAATCTTCTCGACTTCGCGGCTGGTGCCGACCGGAACGGTGGATTTGGTGACGATGACGGCATAGCCCGTTAGAGCGCCAGCGATTTCCTCGGCCGCGGCGTAGACATAAGAGAGATCGGCGTGACCGTCGCCACGCCGACTTGGCGTGCCGACCGCGATGAACACGGCATCGGCTCCGCGTACCGCGTGTTTAATGTCGGTTTCGAACGTGAGTCTGCCGGCCTTGATATTGGTAGCGACGACTTCGTCCAGGCGTGGTTCATAGATCGGAATCGTTCCCGTCCTAAGAGTCGCAACCTTCTCTGCTTCTTTGTCGACGCAGACCACGCTGTGCCCGAACTCGGACAGGCAGGCGCCCGACACCAGCCCCACATACCCCGTCCCGATCATCGCAATGCGCATGCTTTAACCTTTGTTCGAGGGTGCCGACGAGCGTGACCCGGTCGCGTTACCGCTCCGTGAATGTCTCGAAAATTAGACTGATTTCCGACTCGAACGCACCCTTTCTCACACTCGAAGCTTAATTTTGCGCAGTGTCCGCCAGTAAGCGCCGCAGGCCTGAATAGCTCGGCTGGTCGATGGCGACCTTGTCGCGAGTCGTCAGCGTCAGGTGTTCGGCGAGGCCAGGCGAGTCGAGACTGATGACGCCGTCGCGGATCCGGCGACACAATTCGCGATTGAGTTCGATCAAAGAACCATCCTGGTTCAGGAGAGCCTTCAGACGCTTCTGTTCGGCCACCGCAGACGGGCCGCCGGTTTCGAGTTCACGCTTGACGATGCTGAGGGCATTGGCCGCGACCCGGGCGTGAAACGCCGTGTGACCCTTGAGCTCGGGCATTGCGCGTTGCTCGATGAAGTCGCGCACCGCGGTAACAAGTTCCAGCATGGAGGGTTGATCCATCATGCCTAGATCTTTCCTCTGACGATCAGATTGATGAGATCGACTTCGGTTTCCGACGAGCGGCGCCCGATTGCGGCGCGCTCGACGGAGTTGTCGCGCACGAAGCCCTGATACATGCCCATGCACATCACGCCCCATTTGAGTGAACCGTAGACGATCCAGGTACGCGCTTCATCTTCGCTAATATGGCCACCGCCGGCGGCTTCATAGCCGGCGAGGAGATCGGGCAGATCGCCGAAGCCGCCGACCACTTTCTCCTGCATGCCGAAGCGCCAGGAGTTGGTGCAGATCCAGCCAAGGTCCTCGAGCGGATCGCCGATGTGAACCAACTCCCAATCGAGCGCCGCTTCGACTCCGTCGGGCGAAATGAGGAGGTTGCCGTGGCGAAAGTCGCCATGAACGAACGTCTGGCGCTTGGCGCTCGCCATGCGCGGCTCGAGCCACTTGAACGCCATTTCGAACACGGGATGCGGATAGTCGTACGTGTCATAGATAGTGCGGTAGCGATTCAGTTGCGCCCGTCCATCGACAACCTGCAGCAATTTGCGCAGCTCGGCCGTCAGCGTCACGGCGTGGATGCGCGCCGCAATCTCGCCGCACTGGCGCGCGAGGTGCGGGCGTATCGCGTCGAATTCCTTGTCGCGCAGAACCTTTCGCGCGATGGATTCGCCGGGCAGCCGCTCCATCACGTAACCTTGTCCAACGCCGTCGCGCTCCTTCAGGACGTAACGCACGTGGGGCGCTCTCACGCCGGCGGCGCGCGAGGCCTCGATGGCAATGGCCTCGGTTTCGAGCGGAACCGAAGAGGAAGTGTCGCTTGTGATGCGCGGCTGCCCGCCTGGCGAACGCCGCAGGATGAGAGGAACGACGCCGTCCTTGCAGATGGCATCGAATGACCAGGTTTCCTGGCTGGCCCCGCCGGAAAGCCGCGAGAGCTCGTCCAACTTCAAGAGCCCCGGAAAGACCGGCCGCAGGGCGTGTTCGAGAGCGGGGGCAAATTCTGCGTTCATGAACGAGTAGACCAGTCTGGCGTCAAAGGTTGTCGCGGCGGAAAGCGGGTTAATCCTCGGTATCTCAGCACAGGAGGCCCTCATGGGCAAAGACAAGGAGCGGCGGGCTAACCGGCCCTGAGGTAGCGCACCGCCTCGTCGCGGCCGAACAGATACAAAAGAGTGCGCAAGGCTTCGCCGCGGGTGGACTGAAGCTCGGGGTCACATTGCAAAACGAGCTGCGCATCGTCACGCGCCACAGCCAGCAAATCGGAGTGCGCCGTTAGATCAGCCAGCCGAAAGAGCGGCATGCCGCTCTGGCGTGTCCCGAGCAGTTCGCCCGCGCCGCGCAGGCGCAAATCTTCCTCCGCGATCACAAAGCCGTCGTCGGTTTCGCGCATCATCTTCAATCTCGCCTTGGCGGTCTCGCCCAACGGACCTTGGTAGAGAAGCAGGCAACTTGATTTTCCCTGGCCACGGCCAACGCGCCCACGCAACTGATGCAGCTGCGCGAGACCGAAACGTTCGGCATGTTCCACCACCATGATCGTGGCCTCGGGAACGTCGACGCCCACCTCGATCACCGTCGTGGCGACGAGGATGGAGGTTTCCCCGTTCTTGAATTTCGCCATCGCTGCGTCGCGTTCAGGACCCTTCATCCTGCCGTGCACCAATCCAACCTTGGAGCCGAGAGAACGCTTCAGCATGGCGGCGCGCTCTTCGGCGGCGGCGAGATCGATCTTTTCGGACTCTTCTACAAGTGGACACACCCAATAGGCGCGGGCGCCGCGCGCGATCGCCTTGCGCAGATGTTCCATGACTTCGTCCAACCGCTCGACCGACAGCGTGCGCGTATCGATCGGCTTGCGGCCCGGCGGCCTGCCGGTCAGGCGCGAGACATCCATGTCGCCATAGGCCGTCAGCGCCAGCGTGCGCGGAATGGGTGTCGCCGTCATCACCAATACATCTGCCGGTCGCCCGCCCTTGCCCTGCAATTGCATGCGCTGGTGCACCCCGAAACGGTGCTGTTCATCGACGACCGCCAAGCCGAGGTCGGCGAACGCAACGTCCTCTGAGAAGAGAGCGTGGGTCCCGACCAGAATGTCGATGTCGCCGCTGGCAAGTGCAGCGAGCGTTTGCTCGCGACCCGATCGTTCGCGCCCCGTGAGAAGCGCCATGCGGACTCCAGTCGCCTTTGCGAGCGGGTCCAGCGCCACCATGTGCTGGCGCGAGAGAATGTCGGTCGGCGCCATCAGCGCGCCTTGCGTGCCGGCCTCGACCGCGCCGAGTAGCGCCAGGAAGGCGATAATCGTTTTTCCAGCTCCCACATCGCCCTGTAATAGCCGCACCATGCGTTGCGCCGCCGCCATGTCGGCCTCGATTTCTCCGATGACCTGGAGCTGCGCATCCGTCAGCGCGAAGGGCAATGCAGCGATCGCCTTTGCTTTCAATCGGCCGTCGCCCTTCAGACTGCGGCCCTTCTTGGCGCTACGCATCTGACGGCGGATGAGCAGCAGCGCCAGTTGATTGGCAAGCAATTCGTCATAGGCCAGGCGTCTGCGCTCCGATGTATCTGGCGAGAGATCGCTTCCGTTTATTGGCGCGTGCGCTGCATGCAGTGCGACGTCGAACGGTTTCCAGTTCTGGCTTCTGACGAATGCCGGATCATCCCATTCCGGCAGAGCAGGCACCTTGGCCACCGCCCCTCGCACCGCCTTCAGAAGCGGCTTTGCAGGCAAACCTTCCGTCAACGCATAGATAGGTTCGTGCAGAGGCATTTCGCCGAGTTCGTCCGAGGCCAACACATGATCGGGGTGCGGCATCTGCAGCTTGTCCTTGTAGCGCTCAATCTTGCCGCTGACGAGGCGCGTCGAACCGACCGGCAGTGTCCGGTTCAGATAATCCGCATGGGCGTGGAAATAGATCAGCTCGATGATGGCGGTGTCGTCAGAACACCGAATACGATAAGGCTGGCGCCGGTCGCGCGGCGCGACGTGGTCGAGCACCGTGACGGTCACCGTCGCGATGCGCCCTTCTTCCGCAGCGCTCAACTTTGGCCGATAGGAACGATCGATCAGCCCGACCGGCAGATCGAAGATCAGATCGACGATCCTTGGCCCCGCGACGCGCGCAATCAGCTTCTCGAGCTTGGGGCCGACGCCACCAAGCGTGCGCGTTTCAGCGAACAAGGGAAACAGAATCGAAGGACGCATCGAGGTGAAAGAATATGGGCCGGGGAGGTTGTTCTCAACGGAGCTAAAGCGCTATATCCGGCGCATGGAAAGTGAGCAAAACGGTGGCTCTTCGGAGGCCCGCCGCAAACGGCTATTGTTCCGAGCCCAACGCCGCGGCTTCAAGGAGGTCGATCTCATCTTCGGCACCTTCGCCGCGGCCGAGATCTTGCAGCTGTCCGAAGCCGAACTCGACCAGTTCGAGGCACTGCTCGCAGCACCCGACCAGGAGGTCTATGCCTGGCTTCGGGATGCGGCACCCGTTCCTCAAGCCTTCAATACACCTGTGTTCGCCCGCCTGAAGACGCTCTGCCAGCGACGGAATCCGCAATGGAGCGCCTAGACTATATCGCGCGCCAGTCCGGCCGCTTCGCGGTCACCGGCGCGCCGGCCGGCTACGACGCGTTTCTTGCAGCCGAGGCAGCGTTGCGCCTCGACGGCCTCGTCGCGTTCGTTGCTTCCGACGATGTCCACGCCGCGGGAGTCATCGAGGCGATTTCCTTCTTTGCTCCGAGCTTATCTGTTCTCTCCTTTCCGGCCTGGGATTGCCTGCCCTATGACCGCGTCTCGCCGAAGCCCGACATCGAAAGCGAACGCCTGGCGACACTTGCAGTGCTCGCTCGGCGCAAGTCCGATTCCGGACCGGCTGTCGTTGTCACCACTGTCAATGCGCTCCTGCAACGTGTGCCGCCACGCGACTGGATCGCGCGCGCGAGTTTTGCCGCGCGCGCCGGCGAGGACATCGACCGTGACGCGCTCGTGACTTTTCTCTCGGGTAACGGTTACGTCCGCGCCAGTACCGTGCGTGAGCCTGGCGACTTTGCGCTGCGCGGCGGCATTGTCGATCTCTGGCCGCCAGGCATCGCGCAGCCGCTGCGGCTCGATTTCTTCGGCTCGACGCTCGACGCCATCCGCCGCTTCGATGCCGAGACACAGCTCTCCTCGGATCAGATCGATGAAATCGATCTCCTTCCCGCCAGTGAAGTGCCTCTCGATCCGAAGTCGATCAGCCGCTTTCGCTCCGGCTATGTCGCCGAGTTCGGCCCCGCCCATGACGATGACCCGCTCTACGAGTCGGTGAGCGCCGGCCGCAAGCAGCAGGGCATGGAACATTGGCTGCCGCTGTTCCACGAGAAGCTCGACACCTTGTTCGAATTTCTGCCGCGAGTGCTTTTCCTGCTCGGCCATCAGAGCGAAGAGACCAAGGCGGCGCGACTCGAACTCGTGTGCGACTATTTCGAAACGCGCGAGCAGTTCCGGCAACAGCGCCACGACGCGGAAAAGAACGTCATCAAGGCGCCGCCCTACAAGCCGCTGAAACCGCAGCGGCTCTATCTCGACGATGCCGAATGGGTTGCCGGGCTGGCACGTCACAATGTGCGCGATCTGTCGCCCTTTCAGGCACCGGAGTCGCTGAAGTCTGTCGATGCCGGCGGCAAGGTGGGCCGCGACTTCCAGCCCGAACGCGCGACCGGAAGAGTCAATGTCTTCCAGTCGGCGGCCGACCATATTCGCGCACTCCAGTCCGCCGGAAAGAGTGTAGTCGTCGCTTCGTGGAGCGGCGGCTCGTCCGAGCGCATGGGCGGCGTTCTCTCCGATCATGGCCTTCCCGCCATTCGCAGCGTCGCCAACTGGCCCGAAGCCGCGAAGCTGCACGAGACCGCCGTCGGCATCGCGGTGCTCGGGCTCGAGAAAGGCTTCGAGGCGCCAGGCTTCGCCGTTGTTTCCGAGCAGGACATTCTCGGCGACCGCATGGTGCGGGCGGCGGCACGTTCGCGCCGGGCGCAGAATTTTCTCTCCGAAGCCTCCAGTCTCGCGCCCGGCGATCTTGTTACCCATATCGAGCATGGCGTCGGCCGTTACATGGGGCTTCAGACGATCGATGCGCTTGGCGCGCCGCATGATTGCCTCGAAATCCAATATGACGGCGGCAAACTCTTCCTTCCTGTCGAGAATATCGAACTTCTGACGCGTTACGGCGCTGACGAGAGCAACGCGCAACTGGACCGGCTCGGCGGAGTCGGCTGGCAGCAGCGCAAAGCGCGGATGAAGGAGCGCGTACGCGAGATCGCCGCCGAACTGATCCGCATCGCGGCCGCGCGCGAACTCCGTTCGTTGCCGCCGGTCGATCCGCCGCAGGGCGTGTACGACGAGTTCTGCGCCCGCTTTCCGTACCAGGAAACCGAGGACCAGGAGAAAGCCATCGCAGATGCGATGGAGGATCTGGCGCGTGGCCGGCCGATGGATCGTCTCATCTGCGGCGATGTCGGCTTCGGCAAGACCGAGGTCGCCTTGCGCGCCGCCTTCGTCGCCGCCATGAGCGGGCAACAGGTCGCCGTCATCGTGCCGACGACGCTGCTCGCGCGCCAGCATTTCCGCAACTTCTGCGAACGCTTCGCCGGCTTTCCGCTCAAGGTGCGCCAACTCTCGCGCTTCGTCGACACCAAGGAGGCCGCGGTGACACGCGCGGAGCTCGCCGAAGGCAGAATCGACATCGTCATCGGAACCCATGCATTGCTCGCCAAATCCATACACTTCAAGAATCTTGGTCTCCTCATCGTCGACGAGGAGCAGCATTTCGGCGTCACGCACAAGGAACAGCTCAAGGCGCTGAAAGCCGACGTCCATGTCCTAACCCTCACCGCAACGCCCATTCCGCGCACGTTGCAACTCGCGCTTTCCGGCGTGCGCGATCTCTCGCTGATCACGACACCGCCCATCGACCGGCTCGCGGTGCGCACCTTCGTCACGCCGTTCGATCCTCTCGTCGTACGCGAAGCACTCCTGCGCGAGCATTATCGCGGCGGCCAGAGCTTCTACGTCGCGCCGCGCATCGCCGACCTGCGCGAGGCCGAAGAGTTCCTCAAGATCACCGTTCCCGAGATCAAGCCCGCCGTCGCCCACGGCCAAATGGCGTCGAGCGTGCTCGAAGAGGTCATGACCGCCTTCTACGAGCGCAAGATCGACGTTCTCGTTTCCACCAATATCGTCGAGAGCGGTCTCGACATTCCGACCGCGAACACGATGATCGTGCATCGCGCCGACATGTTCGGACTATCCCAGCTCTATCAATTGCGCGGTCGCATCGGCCGCGCCAAGCAGCGCGCCTATGCCTATCTGACGACACCGCCCGACCGCAAACTGAACGACACCGCGACGCGCCGGCTCGAAGTACTGCAGTCGCTCGACCAGCTCGGCGCCGGATTTTCCGTCGCCAGCCACGACATGGACATTCGCGGCGCCGGCAACCTGCTCGGTGAGGAACAGTCCGGCCATGTCCGCGAAGTCGGCATCGAGCTCTACCAGGAGATGCTCGAGGATGCGGTCGCGCAGCTGCGGCTCGGCGAGGACGCGAAGGAAATCGCGGACCAATGGTCGCCCGCCATCAATATCGGCGCGGCCGTTCTCATTCCCGAAACCTATGTCGCCGATCTCAATGTCCGCATGTCGCTCTATCGCCGGTTGGCGGCCATCGAGTCGCGCGAGGACATCGACCGTTTCGCCGCCGAGCTGATCGACCGCTTCGGGCCGCTGCCCGAGGAGGTCAAACAGCTTCTCGAGATCGTCGCCATCAAGCAGCTTTGCCGCGTGGCGCTGGTCGAGAAGATCGACGCCGGTCCCAAAGGTGGCACCATCGCATTCCGCGGCAACCAGTTCCCCAATCCGATGGCGCTCGTCGCATTGATCAACGAACACTCCGGCACCATGAAGGTCAGGCCGGACCAGAAAGTCGTCGTTTCGCGCGACTGGCCGTCACCGGAATCGCGGCTGGACGGGGTCAAGAACCTCATCGGCCAACTCGCCAATCTGGCGGCCAAGGCGGCTTAGTTCCGACGGCTTCGGTGTCATGGCCCGGGGAATCCGGGCCACTCAGTTGACATCCATTCAACTGACGCACGGCTTCACCCGGGCGGCCCACACCAGGTGGGCCGTGACACAAAAGTTTACGCCCCAGGCTCGCGAAAGTACGGCTCGACGGTGCCCTTCAGCTTCACCGTCATGGGATTGCCGTGGCGATCCACGGATTTGCCGGCGACGACGCGCACCCAACCCTCGCTGACGCAATACTCCTCGACATTGTTGCGCTCGACGCCGTTGAAGCGAATGCCGACGCCGCGCTCGAGCAATTCCTCGTTGAAGAACGGGCTCTTCGGGTTGTTGCACAGGCGGTCTGGCGGCGTGTCGCTCATGGTCCCTTCGGCGTTGGCATGAATCTTGATAGACAATTACGCCTTACAATCCAAATTCTCGCGATTTCTAAAAAATATGCAAAACCGGCCGGACGCAATAAGGGCGTTGGTCGGGAAGCGAGTTTTAAAAAGTGAATTGCGCTACGCCTTGCCGGGCGCGGATTCTCCTTTGCTCATTTTCTCGTTCATTTTTTGGGATCAATTCGGTCGCGCGGCGACCAGCGCCGGAACCAAACAGACATACTTATCGGGATATAGCCGATTTGGTGATTTGACCGTGACGGTTCAAGTACGGCCTACATCTTTTACATGGCCACTTAATTACAGATTCTCGCGTTTTCACGATGATCGTCATGGCCGGGCTTGATCCGGCCACCCATCACGCTTCGCGAGCAATATCGACACGCGGACGCGCGTATGAATGGTTGGCCGGCTCGGTGGCCGGCCATGACGAGAGGTGGCTCAGTTGAACGCCATCACCGTTTCGCTGCCCGACTGGATGCGCTCGAGCAGCATCGGCGTCTCGGGCACAAGGCGTTCCATCCAGTATCGCGCGCACATCAGCTTCTCTTTATAGAACTGCGCGTTCGGCGGGTTGGTCGCGAGCTTGGCTAACGCGATCTTCGCCATGCGGCCCCACATCCAGCCGACGACCACGATCCCCATCAGGCGCAGATAGTCGCTGGCGCCGGCGCCGGCATTGTTCGGATTCTGCAGGCCGTTCGCTGCAAGCCACAGCGTGGCGTTCTGCAAATTCTCGAGCCCGCGCTTCACGCCTTTGACGAACGGCGCCATTGCCTCGTCCTTCTCGTTGTCGCTGAGCCAGGTGCTGATCTCGCCGAACAGCGCCAGGGGAGCGGCGCCACCCTTGCGGCCGAGCTTGCGGCCGACCAGGTCCATCGCCTGCACGCCATTGGCGCCTTCGTAGATTAGGTTGATGCGCCCGTCGCGCACGAACTGCTCGACGCCGTTGTCGCGGATATAGCCGTGGCCGCCATAGCACTGCATGGCGAGGTTGGCGGCTTCGAACCCCATGTCGGTACAGAAGGCCTTCAAGACCGGCGTCATCAAATCGGAAAGAACGCCGGCGGTTTCCGCTTCCGGACGCGGCGAGCGCGCGATCGCCATGTTCAACGTCGTCCACATTGCGAGCGCACGCGCGCCTTCGACGAAGGAGCGCGCATGCAACAGCATGCGCTTGACGTCGGGATGCACGATCTCAAGATCCGCCGGCTTGTCGGGCTCGGCTGGTCCGGTCAGGGCGTGGCCGACGCGACGCTCATGCACATATTGATAGCCGTTCTGGTAGGCGATCTCGCCGATGGCGATCCCCTGGATGCCGACGCCGAGCCGCGCACCGTTCATCATGGCGAACATGCCGGCCATGCCCGCGCTGGCGGAGCGCCTCTCGCCCGGTTTCGCCGGTTGAGGTTTCGGTCCCAGGCGCCAGGCGATGGCATTGTCGAAGTTGAGCACGCAGGTCGCCTGCGCCTTGATGCCCATCTTCTTTTCGATGCCGCCGGTCGTCACGCCGTTGCGCGCGCCCATCGTGCCGTCTTCCGAGACCAGGAATTTCGGCACCATGAAGAAGTTCACGGTCGAAAGATCGTCCTGGATCTGTCCGTTCTCGTCGGGGATCTTGGCGATCACCATGTGGATGATGTTGTCGGTCAGATCGTGGTCGCCGCCCGAGATGAAGATCTTCGTGCCGGTCATGCGATAGGTGCCGTCGGGCTGCTCGACCGCACGCGTCTTCATCAGGCGGAGATCGGTGCCGCAGCCGGGCTCGGTCAGGCACATCGTGCCGGTCCATTCGCCGCTGATCATCTTCTTCGCAATGTGTTCGCGCATCCAGGGCGCGCCGGTGGCGGCAAGCGCGGAGTAGGCGGCACCGGTCAGGCCGGGATACATCGCGAAGGACTGATTGGCGCTCATCGCCATCTCGGCGACGGCCATGCTGATCGTCATGGGGAGCCCGGCGCCGCCCAACGCCTCCGGCGCGCTCAGCGCGCCCCAGCCCGCTTCGGAATAGGCCTTGTAGGCCTCCTTGAAACCCTTGGGCGTGCGCACGACGCCGTTTTCATAGTGCGCGCCTTCCTCGTCGCCCGACTGGTTGATCGGGTGCAGCACTTCCTCGCAGAACTTGCCCGCGTTGGTCAGGATGTCCTCGACGAGATCGGGCGAGAGGTCGCCGAATTGCGGCAGGTCGCGCTGCTTGTCGATCTCCAGAAACTCGTTCAAGACAAAGCGGTAATCGTCGAGCGGCGCGCGATAGATCGGCATGTAAGGTCCTGTGCGGGTTCGGCCGATTTGTACGCCGGAACCGGGAGGGGTGTCGATGACAGAGATGTTGGGGTTATCATAACGGCCAATCATGACCGGAAATCGCGCTCTCATCATTTTTGCGATAGCGGCTTTGTCCTACGCAGCAGCGGCGGCGGCGTCACCACACCGCGTCGTCTCGACTTTTCTGTGTACGGATGAATATGTCTTTCGCCTTCTGCCGCGCGCGCGCATCGCGGCTCTGTCGTTCGAGGCGGGCGATCGCCATCCCGTGGTCTCGACCATCGCCGATCACGTCGGCGGCATTGCCCAGATCCATCCGACGACCGAAACGGTGCTCAATCTCCATCCCGATCTCGTCGTCATGTACCAGGGGACGATGCCGAGGCTGCACGAGAATCTTTCGGCTCTCGGTGTTCCGATACTCGATGTGCCGTGGGCGAATTCGATCGCCGATATCCGCAAGACGACTCATTGGCTCGGCGAGAAGCTCGGCGCGCAGGAGCGCGCTGCAGCGCTGCTCGACAGGATGGACGCGAAGCTCGCCGCCGCGCGCCGCTTGGCGGACCAGCCTGCCGTGCGCACGCTTCTCTACGAGCCCAACGGGTATGCCTCGGCCGGCGGCGTGACGGACGAAATGATGATGCTCGCCGGGCTCCTGAACGCAACCCCGAGCCTGCATCCGACTCGCGCCGGCACGGTGCCGGTCGAAACGGTCATTGCGGCTTCGCCCGAACTCTTGATTTTCAGAGGGGAACAAGGCGCGCCGGCTTCACAGGCCGAACTCGTGCAGCATCATCCGGCGTTCGCGACGCTTGCCGGCCGCACCCTCTCAGTCAGGGCGTCGCTAATTCCGCTGGCTTGTCCGGGACCCTGGTCTGCCGATGCGGCACTGACTTTTGTCGATCTGGCGGCGAAGGCGCGTGCGCTTGCGAAGGCGCATGCGCGCAACTAGAACTGCGCACGACGCGACGGACAAGGGAACGCGGCAGAAGCCGCGGCTGCCCCCGCAACTGTAGACGGTGCAATGCGCATCCGGATGCCACTGGGAAACCGGGAAGGCGGATGCGACGGCCGTGAGCCAGGAAACCTGCCGCCGCGTGTCGTCCGTCCGTGCGCCGGGGTTGGCGCTCGGTCTGCGGTCTACCGCAAGCGGCGACTCGTTGGAGGCCGCATGGACGCGAGCGCAACAGTTCCGCAAGTCGACGACGCGACGAAGCGCGCGCATGCCGCGACCTTTGTGCTCGCTCTGGCGTTGCTGGCGTTCTTCCTCGTTTCCTTCTTGCTCGGTCCGTCGAACCTGCCGATGCGCGATCTCTTCGCGGGACTCTTGTCGGGTCATGGCGCGGCCGGAGTCATTGCGCGCGAGTTGCGCCTGCCGCGCGCGGCTTTGGCGATCGTCATCGGCGCAGCGCTCGGCGCCAGTGGCGCCGCGTTGCAGGGCTTGTTTCGCAATCCTCTCGCCGAGCCCGGCGTAACCGGCGTGACGTCCACGGCCGGGTTGGGCGCAGTGATCGCACTCTATTTCGGGCTGGCCGCTTCCAGCGCCTTCCTGCTGCCCGGCTTCGCGGTCGGCGGTGCGCTCGCATCGGCGGGCGTGCTTTACCTCTTGTCGCGCGGCGGCGCCGGCGCGATGGCTCTGGTGCTCGCCGGCGTCGCCATGGCGAGTTTCGCCACCGCGTTGACCGCGCTCGCGCTCTCGTTTGCACAGAATCCCTATGCGATGAGTGAGATGGTTCGCTGGATGATGGGTTCGCTGAACGATCGCACGCTCTTCGATCTTGCCTTTGCCGCGCCGTTGACGGTCGCAGGTATCGCGCTCTTGCTCACCGCAGCGCGCGGCCTCGATGCTTTGACGCTGGGCGAGGAGGCGGCGCACAGCCTTGGCGTCGATGTCGGTTTCGTGCGGAGCCGTGTCGTCGTCGGTGTCGCGCTCGCCACCGGTGCGGCGACCGCGGCGGCCGGCGCAGTGAGCTTCGTCGGGCTGGTGGTGCCGCATGTGCTGCGGCGCTTCTACGGCTACGAGCCGTCGCGGTTGATCCTGCCGTCGGCGTTGGGCGGCGCGGTGCTGGTCACGGCAGCCGACATTGCGGTCCGGCTGATTGCGCCGGACGGTCAGCTTCTCCTGGGCGTCGTCACTGCCATGCTGGGCGCGCCGTTCTTCCTCTGGCTGATCCTCCGTCTACGGAGCGAATCGTGACCGCGGCGTTGGAATTTCGCTCGGTTTCCGCATCCTATGGCAGCCGCGGCGTACTTTCCGATATCTCGACCGGCTTCGCGGCAGGCGCAGTGACCGGAATCGTAGGCCCCAATGGCGCCGGAAAGACGACGCTGTTTCGCGTGGCGCTTGGCCTCATAAAGCCGTCGAGCGGCACGATCGACGTCTTGGACAAGCCGCTCGCGCAATGGTCGCGCGAAGGGCTGGCGCGCGCCGTCGCCTATCTGCCGCAAGGTTCGGACGCGCACTGGCCGCTTCAGACGCGCCAACTGGTCGCGCTCGGGCGCTTGCCGCATCGCGCCGCATTCGCCGCGCTATCCGCGAGCGATGCCGTTGCCATCGACGAGGCTCTCAGGCGTTGCGATGCGCTGCAGTTCGCCACCCGGCGCATGGATGAATTGTCGGCCGGCGAACGGGCGCGCGTCCTCTTCGCGCGTGCGCTTGCGACGGGAGCGCCGGTGCTTTTGGCCGACGAGCCGGCCGCCTATCTCGATCCGGCGCATCAACTGCGCCTCATGGAACTCCTGCGCGAGGAAGCCGCACGAGGCACTGCTGTGGCGGTGACGTTGCACGATTTGGCGCTCGCCTCGCGCCATTGCGACGAGATCATCGTGCTGGACAAGGGCCGGCTTATTGGGGAGGGCGCGCCGCAAGACGCTCTGTCGGACGCGCTGTTGGCACGTGTGTTCGGCATCGCCGCGATGCATACGCCGGATCCCATGGGCGGACGGCCTGCGCTGACGCCTTGGCGACGGCTCTAGCTTGCCCTCTAATCGGCTGCCGGCAGGAGACGCTCATGCCCGATCAGGACAACGGCCAGGACCGACATTACAAGCGCAGGCTGCGCGAGCTTCAGATCGAGCTGGTCAAGCTGCAACGCCACTTGCTCGAAAAGAATCAACGGGTGCTCGTCATCCTCGAAGGTCGCGATGGGGCGGGCAAGGACGGCACCATCAAGCGGCTGATCGAACATATGAGCCCGCGCGACACGCGCGTGCATGCGCCGGGAAAGCCGTCCGACCGCGAGGAGTCGCAGTGGTATTTCCAGCGCTTCATCCGCTTCCTGCCGAGCGCCGACGAGTTCGTGGTGTTCAACCGCTCCTGGTACAACCGCGCCGGCGTCGAGCGCGTGATGGGGTTCGCGAGCAAATCGCAGGTGGAATCGTTTCTCGAAAACGTCGTTCCGTTCGAGACGATGCTGGTGCACGACGGGATCGCGCTGCGCAAATACTATCTCGACATCTCCAAGAAGGAACAGAAGAAGCGCCTCGCGGCGCGCGAGAAGAGTCCGCTCAAGCAGTGGAAGATATCACCCATCGATGCCAAGGCGACGAAGATGTGGGACGAATATTCCGAGGCGCGGAATGCAATGTTCGAACGCACCAGCCATCCGGTCGCGCCCTGGCACATCGTTCACTGCGACACAAAGAAGATCGCGCGGCTGGAATTCCTGCGCGACCTTTTGGCGAGCTTCTCCTATCCGCACAAGAATAAGAAGCTGTCGCGGCCGGATCGTTCCGTGGTTTTTCCGTGGAGCGAAGAGGCGGTACTGCGCGGCCAGATCGCGAAATAGTCGCGGCAAGGCTCCTACGCGCCGTGCTAAGGGTATTGGTCCGACGGGGAGGGTCGGGCACATCATGGGCAAGGGGACGCTCGCAAGACTGGAAGTCTATGTCGGTCTGGTCGCCATCGCGGCCATGTTCGTTCTGGCGGGCTACGGACTGGTCTCGGCCTTCGCCGACCGTTTGGATCCGAAGCTCAAAGCCTGCGTCGAGCGCAATATGGAAGGCAGCTTCAACGAAAAGCCGATGACGAAGGAGCTTGCCGAGGCCTTGTGCAAGCGACTGGAGGCGGACGGAGCGCTTTAACCCTATAAAACGCAGCCGTCACCGCTTGCTCCCGGCCCGTCATATCGTAATCTCTCTCTCGAGCGCACTTCCGTACCCTGCGATTCAAGGAAACCGCCCATGCCAGGCCCGCTTCACGGCGTCACCGTCATCGACCTGACGAGCTTCATCTTCGGACCCTATGCGACCCAGACGCTGGGCGATCTCGGCGCAGAGATCATCAAGATCGAAGCCCCCGGCGGCGACAAGCAGCGTTTCGGCCTCAAGCAGAAAAACAGCAAGAACATGGGTTCGACGTTCATGACGCTGAACCGCAACAAGAAGTCCGTCACGCTGGATCTCAAGGAGGAAGAGGATCGCGAGAAATTGCGCGCGCTCATCCCGACGGCCCAGGTCTTCATCCACAATGTGCGGACCAGCGCGATGAACCAGCTCGGCTTCGGCTACGAGCAGGTCTCGGCGCTCAATCCCTCCATGGTCTATGTCCACCTCGTCGGCTTCGGCTCGCATGGCCCCTATGGCGGGCGTCAGGCGTTCGACGATCTGGTGCAGGCGGCGTCGGGCGGCGCCGACATGATACTCGACAACAATGGCGTCAGCACGATGCGGATGTTTCCGAGCTACATCGCCGACAAGGTCTCCGGCCTGCATGCGCTCTACGCGACGCTGGCGGGGCTCTTTCATCGCGAGCGCACCGGCGAGGGCCAGTTCGTCGAGGTGCCGATGCTGGAGAGCTATACGCACTTCCTGATGGTCGAGCATCTCTATGGCGCATCGTTCGAGCCCGTGGTGGGTCATATCGGCGCGACGCACGCGACCGCGCCGGATCGCGCTTGCCTCAAGACCAAGGACGGCTGGATCGCGACGATGCCGTCAGGCAAGGAAGGCGCCGACAATTTCCTGAAGCTCGGCGGCATCGCGGACTTCTACAACAGCGAGGAATTCGTCACCGCCAAATCCAGCAAGGAAAAGGTTGCGCTCTACAACATCGCGATGCGCAAGGCCGCGGCGACCCACACGACCGAGGAATGGATGGAGCTTGGTGCGCAACATCGCATTCCGATCATGCGCGCCAACACGATGGACGGCGTCTTGGACGATCCGCACCTGAAGGCCGTCGGGTTCTTCGAAGTGTTGCCGCACGAGACGGAAGGGCAGTGGCGCAGCATGAAGCCACCGATTCGTTTTTCCAAGACACCGGCCAGCGTGCGCAGCAATCCGCGCAAGCCCGGCGCGGACACTGACGAGGTCCTTGGCCGCGTCGGCCGCAAATCGAAGGCGGCAGAATAAACTACCGGATCGTGCCATGACGCATGCAACGGCATTTCAGGTCGAGCCGCTTCCGGCGGTATCGTTCGGCGCCGTGGTCACGGGTCTGCGCATTTCGACCATCGCCGAACGCGACTTTGCCGAGCTTTATCGCACCTGGCTCGAATACGCGCTGCTGATCTTTCCGGACCAGCACCTGACGCGGGACGAACAGATCGCCTTCGCAAAACGGTTTGGAGCGCTGGAATTCGAGTTCGCGCCGATCAGCAACATTCGCGCCGATGGCAGCGTCCGCGCCGACGACAATGCCGACGGCGTGATCAAGGTTCTGAAAGGCAACATGGGGTGGCACTGCGATTCCACCTATATGCCGGTGCAGGCGAAGGGCGCGGTGTTCTCGGCCGAAGTCGTGCCCAGCGAAGGTGGCGAAACCGGCTGGGCCGACATGTGCGCTGCCTATGATGCGCTTTCGCCGGCGATGCGCTCGCGCGTCGAAGGTCTCTCGGCCTATCACTCGCTTCGCTACAGCCAGGGCAAGCTCGGTTTCCTGGCCGACGCGAACGATGGCTATTCCGGGTACGGAATGGATGTGAAGGACCCACCGCTCCGGCCGCTCGTGAAAACGCATCCGGAAACCGGTCGCAAGGCTTTGATGATCGGGCGCCACGCCTATGGCATTCCCGGCTTGGGCGAGCAGGAGTCCGAAGCGTTGCTCGACGAGCTTTGTGCATTCGCCTGCCAGCCGCCGCGCACGTATCACCATCGCTGGACGGCTGGCGAAGTGGTCGTGTGGGACAATCGCTGCCTGATGCACCGGGCCTGTCCCTGGGACATGCGCCAGCCGCGCGTCATGTATCACTCGCGCATTGCCGGCGAACCGGCGAGCGAGGCGGCATTGGCGGCGTGAGGACGAGCCGGCTCGACGCTAGGCGGGGCCTGTCCCTGTAATGCCGGTTTACAGTGGCAAATCGAGGGCTAGCCAAATCAAGGGCATAGAATCTGGCACGTGACTTGCTGTGAGTTGAATCGGGTTCACAACTGGGGGTCCAGGATGTCGAACGCTCACAATTCCCGCAGTTTGATCATCTGCCTGCTTGCTGCCGCGGCGAGTCTTTGCCCGGCGTCGTTTGCAAATGCGCTGACCATCAATCCCATCTTTGCAGACACTTATACGGGTCCCAATTTCGGGATTCCGGTCGTATCGCTTGACGGCAACGCCCAAGCGATCAGCGCAATTACCGCCGCCACCAATCAGATTGCATCGCAATATTCCAATGCTGTGACCGTGAACCTTTTGTTCTATGGCTCCCACGATACGGCGAACGGCTTTGCGGCTGCCAGCGCGAGCGGTCAAACCGTCTATGCCTATTCACAGTTTACCGATGCGTTGAAAGCCGACGCGCTGGCCCATCCAAACAACTTCGCGCTTGCCACTGCCGTTGCCAATCTGGGTGTGGGCAATGGTGCGGCGGATCCAGCAAACTCGTTTATCGTTCCGACCACGGCCGACGCGCGCGTCCTGGGACTAGGCGATGCGTCACCGCAATTCGACAGCACAGGCACCTATCTCGGTGGCGGCGGAACGGTTGATGCCATTGTCTTTATAAACCTCGATCAACCTTTCTCCTACACGCGTCCGATTCAGGACGTCAGCGCCGGAATTGCCTTTGATGCGCAAACCTTCATGGAACATGAAATCGACGAAACGCTCGGCATCGGCGGCGCCGGCTCGACCCTGAACGACCTGCTCCTTGATCCCAATTTCGCGGCGGACTTCTTTGGTGTCTCCGGCAGTGCCTTCGGCCCGATGGATCTTTATCGCTACCTGGCACCCGGCGTCCCAAGCTATGTCGCCAATCCGGCATTGGACTTCAGTCAATTCGCGTATTTCTCGATCGATGGCGGCAACTCCTTCATCGATTCCTTCAATCAGCAAGCGATGATTTTTGGTGACGCCGGCGACTGGGGCCTGGCGCAGATCTGCGACGGCGGCGTTTTTCTCGGCGGCTCGGGCGGCGTGCAAGACGCGTTTGAATGCAACAATCATCAAGCAGATGTCACCATGGGCTCACCGGAGGATATTGCGTTGCGCGCAATTGGCTATGACCGTATTCCGGAGCCGACCACACTCTCGCTCTTCGGAGCAGGCCTTGTCGGAGCAGCCTTGAGGCGTCGGCGCACACGGGTTCGCAAGACGCTGGCGGCGTGAGAGAGAGGATGCCCCGGCTTCCGCCATCGCCGCGTACGGTTGCCTACTCGTAGTGTTTCAGATGCGGCCACAGCCTTTGAAGCGAGACGCGTGGCTTGCGCAGCACGTAGATCGCCATGTGCGCTTCCCAACTTTGGGCGAAGGGATTGTCGATTGACCCGACGACCTGAATGCTCCGGTAGTTCCTCATCAACGGCGTAACATCGCCATCGAGCACGATCACCACCGAGCCGTCGAATTCCTTCGGTCCCCACAGATAGTAGTTGTTGTTCCCCGCCACGACGGGCGGTCCGTGCAGCGCCGGGCCGTAAATGTCGAGCGCCGCAGCCTCTCCATAATCGCGGCCATAGAACACGGCGCGCGCGCGCTCGTCCGGCGGCAGCGCGTTGTAAACGGCGGAGACCTTGGCCGCCATCTCCGGCCAGCCGAACATCCCAGCCAGTTGCGGCGGCAATGATCCCTGCTGGCCGCGTTCCGATGATGCGGCGCCGGATGATATTCCGAGTGACGCCGCATAGGACGCATATTTCTCGGGCGGGAGGATTGGTAGTGCCAGCGGCGCGAGCACAACACCGATGATCGTCACCGCGGCGAGTACGGCACCGCGTAGCGGTTTCCAGAGAAGCCACTCCTCGATTGCGACGGCGCCTCCGGCCAGCAGAACCGGATAGATCGGCACGATGTAGTAGGCCTTGCCGTGCAGCCAGAGAAAGAGCGTGGCCATCACGGCATAGGCAATGGGAAATGCGCGCAACTCCACAAACCTGGGCTTGACGGAGTAGCGCCAAAGGCCGGCTAGCCAAACGGGCGCTGCTGCCGGTCCGACGAACAAGACTTGTTGACCGAAAAACTCGAGCGGCGTGAGCGCCAGGTTCTTTCCATTAACGGCAGTCTTGCTCAACTCCAGGAACGGCCAGTCGTGCATGGCTTGCCAGACCAGGCTCGGTGACGCGATGACGAGCGCGATCGCTGCGCCGAGATAGATCCAGCGCTGCAAGAGCGAGCGGCGTAGCGGCGTGACGACTACGCCGACGGCGAGTCCGGCCAGGAAAAACAGGATCAGGTATTTGGACAGCAGACTGATCCCGGCCAGCGCGCCGAATGCCAGCCACCACCGTTGGTCTTTCGTCTTCGCCAGCCGCAACAGACACCAGCTGCAACCGAGCCAGGTCAGCGGCTGCATCATGTCCGTCAGAAGAAGGAGACCGTCGACCAGAAAGTCGCCGCCAAGCAGAACCGTCAACCCCGACAGCCATTGCGCGAAGCGCCCGCCGCCAAGCTCCCGCGCGAGTTCGGCCGTCAGCCCCACCGTCAGCGCCATGGCGAGCGCCGGTATCAGGCGCAGGGGAAGGAGTGCGGTTCCGAACCACGAATGAGAAAGGCCGGCAATCAGAGGAACGAGCGGCGGCTGATCGACATAGCCCATCGCCGGATGCTGACCACAGACTATGAAGTAAAGTTCGTCGCTGAAGATTCCGTACCGGCTGTTGACGACGAGGTGGACAAGCAAAGTGCATCCGGCAAGCACAATGGCAGGGTAAGAGCTACGCCAGACACCGATCGGACTTGCTATTGTCATCCCCGAAGTTCGTTGAGAGGCGCGTAGCTGACCTAGTCTATTGGCTGAACTGGCGACCCCGGCCCGATTCGAACGGGCGGCCTACGGTTTAGGAAACCGTTGCTCTATCCTGCTGAGCTACGGGGTCAACCACTTGCAGCGAAATAATTCCCGGTGTTCGTCAAATCATCAAGGCCCGGTGCTACCCGATATTCGGACGCGCTTCGGCTTATAGCATTCCCAAGCGCAGAGTTCAGCCGTTCGGCGGCGTCTTGTTGCATAGTGGCCGCCCTCGCGTGGACTGTGAGCCTTAGCTACGGCGCGACGCCATAGAGAGCGAAGTCTGCCGAAATCTCCGGGCCAATGGATCGTGCCTTTAGAAGATCTGCACGGGCACCGTCGGCGTCGCCGGTCCGGGCTCTTGCCAGTCCACGGATGTAAAGCGAACTCGCCAATCGCGGGTTGATTGCGAGTGCGGAATTCAAGTCGGCGATGGAATCCTCGTAGGCGTTCTGACGGAAGCGGATCAGGCCGCGGGCGTCATGGGCGCGGGCAAAGTTGCTGTTCAGTGCAATCGCCTTGTCGCAATCGGCAAGCGCCAGCGGAAGATCGACATTGTCCATCGCGCGCGCAGTACAGCGCCTTTGATAGAAATCTGCTTCGCCTGTTGATCCGGGCGGAAACGCTTGCAGCATTTCCGCGGTCATAAGCTGCGGTCTCACGCAGGGTCGGTTCACCACCGTATTGGGTGTTACGATCATGGTAGGTGTTCCGCCGACGCCCGGAAAGGGTCCAATTGTCGGCGACAGGAACATTCCTTCCACAAGAGCTGGACGACCAGCATAGGGGTCGTCGCCGAATCCGCGCCCTTCCGCGATCGCCGCGCACCTCGGCGGATTGGCAGCTGCAGATTTGTATTCGGCCACTGCGCGGTCTGGCTTACCGGACTCAGCGTAAGTAAAGCCGCGATAGAGATAGCCGGCGGTAAAATGCGGATCGAGCGCGAGTGCGCTGTCGTAGTTCCTGATCGCGCTTGCGAACTGGCCGATCTCTTCGTACGCGAAGCCCAGAGCGAGAAAGAGTTCCGCTTGTTTTGGAACCAGGTCGATGAGCCGGTTCAAGTCGGCAATCGCTTCGGCATGCCGGCCAAGCGCCTCATAGCCGCGAGCACGAAAATAGAGCGCATTCTTGAGTGCGGTGCCTGTGGAGGAACTGATCATGGCGCTGCAGCCCTCAACCGCAACGTTGTGCGTACCGTAGCGACAGGACAGCCGAGCATCGGCCGACGCACCAAGCGTGGGCGGACCGATTGCGGAATCATCGCTGAAACGTTCAACAACAGCGACGCGGACAGCGATGCGCTTTCCGTCCCTCGTGGCCGGCTTGTAGATGCGGCTCACCACGTCCGCGACGGCGGCGTCGTTGAGATGTTGCGATTGCGTCGGCTGGACGATCTTTGCGTCGGTGACGGTGCCATCTGTACCGACAACGAACACCAGAACGACCGTGCCGCGCTCGCCTTCGCGCTGGGACTCGCGGGGATGGGCGGATGCGCCTTCGATTGGAATCGGCGCGGTCACGCCTTCCACGTCACTGCCTGTGAGATCGATAACATCGTCGGCGCAGGCTGGTTCCGACAGCAACGCCAACAGCACTAATGCCGACCAAAACAGGCGGGTGTTCATGAGATATGTTGCTCTATCCTGCTGAGCTACGGGGTCGGCACCGAAGTTCAACACGCGTTTGCCGCACAATACAACGATTTTGCCGCCCTCGCGGGAACGTTATCGCAGGTGTTCTGTTGTACCGACGTGCGCGTGTATGATGTTGTCGGAGGGCAGGGCGCGGTACCATCGCCGCGCGCCTACCATTGTGGAGGTTCGTTTGAAAACCGTTAAAAGCCTGTCCCTGATTTTGGCATTCGCCGTGTCTGCGATTGTTCCGGCAACGGCAGCACCGACCTGTCTCTATAGCTATCAGATCGACCGCACCAAGGTCGTGGATGCGAAGACGATCGATTTCCGTATGCGCGACGGCACCGTCTATCGCAACGTCCTGCAGCACAGCTGTACAAGCCTGCCGTTCTACGGTTTTGTCTATACCGTTCGTGTCGATCAGATCTGCGACAACCTCCAGTCGATTCGTGTGCTTCAGTCGCACGAAGTCTGCCTGCTCGGCGCGTTCACGAAGATGCCCGGCGCGACTGTCGACAAGGGTCATTGACGAGCCCGTCAGACACAAACAAGGGCCCGCCGATTGGCGGGCCCTTGATGATTTGTGAGGCTAAGGCACGCTGTTGAATTAGCGCGTGCGCCAGTTTCCGTCCGTATCGCGGCAGGCCGTGCCCTCACGTTCGAAACGCTGGCCGTTGCGATAGGTCACCGCGCGGAAGTCACGGCACACCGTGCCGTTATCGCGATATTCGCGCGTGGTCCTGAACGTTCCGTAGTTGCTGCCATGATGCCATTCATAGTCACGGTCGATGTCGCCGTTCAGACTGAGTGAATAGGAATCGAAGGCATAGCGCTGGTCGTCGCAATCGATGTCGCGGCTGAGAGCATTGCCGAGAAGGCCGCCCAGGATCACGCCGCCGGCAACTGCGCCGCCATTGCCGTGACTCGCGGCACCGCCGATCAGGCCTCCGGCAATCGCGCCGAAGATCGTGCCGGCTGCAGCATTGCCGGAGCGGCAGCTGCGCTCATAGTCGCCGGAGCGATAGTAGTTGTATGCCTGCGGGGGAGGCGGTGGCGGGGGTTCGCCGCCCGGATAGGTTCGACCTTCGTCCGGATAGGGGCGGCCGCGGTCCCCATAGTACCAGCCATTGCCGTAGACATTGCGCGCGGCCCAATCCTGATCGCCAAGCTGATTGCCGATGTCGCGCAATTGGCCGGCAAACGTACGGAAGCTCTCCCGATCGATGCCGTTGTTGCTTTCATAGTAGCTTTGCAGGACGCGCGCTTCGATCGAATCGAGATCCTTCTGGATCTCCCAGGCGCGCCGCGGACTCAGGGACCGTGACTGCACGCCGTCCGCGATCCTGTCGTCGAGATGTTTTTCCCAGCGGGCCAGCCGCGAATAGCCTTCATCGTCGTTGATCATGATCGGGTCGGCCATTGCCGTTGTGCTTAGGAATACGGCGGCCGCTCCCAATGCTAGGGTCGCAAATTGTTTCATATTGAGCCTCAAGATTTGTCGAAACCGCACCCTCCTGACGCCAACGCGGAGCCGACGTGCGAACCAAACGCGTTGCTTGGCCCTAAGGTTCCGGCCCAATTGTGTTCCGAATTTGGCGGCTAAGGCGAAACTAAAGGTTGCGGCGCGGCTGAAACGGGAAGGTTCCGTCAGCCCCGTTCGGGCTTGGCGTGCGGATCGATCCATAGCCAGCGCGTGCGGTTGACGTTTCGCATATTAGGGACCCAGCCCTTGACGTAAGGCTCGACGATGTCCTGCGTTACCAGGAATCGCGTCGGGATGACGGCATAGTCGTTGAGCGCGATCTGCTCTGCCTCCTCGAGCAGCTGACCGCGCTGCTTGAGGTCGGCCGTGCTGTTGGCTTCGGCGAGCAACGCGTCGAAGCGCGGATTCTTGTAGTGCCCATAATTGTTGCCGCTGCTCGATTGCAAAAGGTCCAGGAACGTTCCGGCGTCGTTGAAGTCTCCGATCCAAGCCCCCGACGCAATCTCGAACTGTCCGGTTTGAAGCTTCTTGTAGAAGACTTGCCCATCTGACGTGACCGGGTCGAGATCGATATAGATGCGCCGCAGCATCGCCTGCAGGGTGGCGAAGGTTCGTTTGGCATCCGGCGTTGTCGAGGTGTCGAAGGTCGTGTGGAAATGATTGTTCGCGCCATAGCCCATCTCGACCATCAACCGTCGCGCCTTTTCCAGGCGTCGGTTGTAGGTGAGCAACTGAAAGTCGCAATTCGTGCCGCCGGGATAGTTCGCCGTATCCGGCGGGACGAAATGGTACGCCGCTGGTTGGCCCAGTCGCACGATCTTGTTCGTCATCGTTTCACGGTCGTAGGCCAGCGCGATTGCCTCGCGCAGGCGAATGTCCTGGAACGGCTTGCGCAGAAAATTCGGCGCGATGTAGACGATGCCCAGCATGGGGCGGATCTGCAACGCACGTGGAATGTGCGCACGCATCCAGTCGATCTCCGCAGTGGGCAGGAGATTCTGGGTGTCGATTTCCCCGGAGCGGATCAGCTTTAACGCCGCAAGCGTGTCCGTCGTCGGCTTGTAAATAACAGTCGCGATGCGAACGTGACGCGCATCGTAAAAGCGCAGATTTTTGACGAGCGTCAGGTGATCGTTGGGAACCCACTCTGTGGGAAGATAGGCGCCATTGGCGACGTAGTTGCCAGGCTTGGCCCAAGCGCCGCCTTTGGCCAGCACGGCGTGACGGGGTACCGGATACGTCGCCTGATGCAGAAGATACTCCAGCATGTAAGGCGCGGGATGCTCCAGCTCCACGACCAAGGTGCGGTCATCCTTTGCGACGACGCCGAGCGAACGTGCCGGTAACCGGCCATCGCTGATCGCCTTGGCATTTTTCACGAGCCACAAATAATAGGCGTAGGGTGCGCCGCGTGCCGGCTCGAGAATTCGGCGCCAGGCAAAGACGAAGTCGTGCGCAGTGACAGGCTCGCCGTCGGACCAGACATGATCGCGGATGTGAAACGTCCAGGTCTTGCCGTCGGGCGAGGTCTCCCAACTCGTCGCCGCTCCTGGCATCGGCTTGCCGTCAGGCGCATCGGTCGTCAGCCCGACCAGGAGTTCGCCGACGACGTTCGCTTCCCAACTTCCGTCGATGTAGTGCGGGTCCAGACTTTTGATCTCGAAGCCGTTGCCGCGGACGAGATAGTCGGGCGCATGGACGGTTTGGTTCGCGCTGCCGTTTCTTGAACATGCCGCGAGCAACAGCATGGCGGCAACGCAGGCGATCCGTGTGAGCGTCATCGAGGAGTTCCCAGCGGATGTGACGTCAATGCCCCGGCCTTCTATAGCCTATTGTCGAGTGGGCCGCGCAAGCGGCGTCACCGCTCGCCCGGACGCCCCTCGATCCACAACCAGCGGGTACGATGGAATTCGCGCGGATTGTCGATCCAACCTTTCACGTAGGTTTGAACGAGATCCTGGGTCGTGCGGAAGCGCAAAGGAATCCAGGCATAGTCGGAGAGCGCGATTTTCTCGGCCCTCTGCAATATCAGACCACGCTTTTGTGCATCCGGTTCACGCTGTGCCGCATCCAACGCGGCGTCGAACGCCGCATTGTGATAGCGGCCGTAATTGTTGCCGCTGCCCGTGCGCAGAAGGTCGAGGAAATTGCTTGCATCGTTAAAATCGGCGAACCAGGAGGCAACGCCGAGATCGTAATTGTCCTGTTGCATGTTTCTGCCGTGCACGGCTGCGTCGATCGCGACGACGTCGAGATCGATCCAGACCTGGCGCAGCATGGCCTGCACGACGGCGGCGACGCGCTTGTTGTTCGGTTCGTCGAATGTTTCGAACGAGAGTCGCAGTCGACGATCTGGCCCATAGCCGATCTGGCGCATCAACCATTGCGCCTTGGCGATGCGATCCTTGGCTGGGAACGCGCGAAAATCCATCACCGCGCCCGTCGGATAGTTCGCCACGTGCGGCGGCACGATGCTGTACGCCGCGGGTTCACCCAGGCGCAGCACCTTGTCCGTCAGGATTTCGCGGTCGATCGCCAGATTTAAAACGCGCCGGAGACGAACATCGTCGAGCGGCGGGCGGCGCATATTCATCGAGATGTAGGAGAGTCCCAGAAACGGCTTGGTGTGCAACGCGTTCGGCATGTTCTTGCGCAACCAGTCGATCTCGGTGAGCGGTATCGGTGTTTGCGTGTCGAGCTCACCTGCGCGAAAGCGTCTCAGCGCCGCGTTGCTGTCGGGCGTGGGATAGTAGTTCACCACGTCGATGCGCACACGCTGGGCGTCATAGAATCTGGGATTGCGCACCAGAGTGACGTGATCGTTGGGAACCCACTCGGTCGGAACATAGGGCCCGTTGCCGACGAAGTTTCTCGGGTTCGACCAGAGATTGCCCTTCGCGGCGATCACGTGGCGCGGCAAGGGATAGGCCGTGTCATGCGTCAGCAATTCCGGCAGGTAGGCGGCCGGGTGTTCGAGCTCTACTTGCAGCGTCTTGTCGTCGACCGCATGGATGCCGAGTGCAGACGGAGGCGACCTTCCTTCGCTGATGTCGCGCGCGTGTTTCACGACCCAAAGATTGTAAGCGTAGGCGGCACCGGTCCTGGGATCGAGCAGGCGCTGCCAGGCAAAGACAAAATCATGCGCGGTGACCGGCCGGCCGTCCGACCATAGATGGTTGCGCAGGTGAAACGTCCACTCTCGGCCGTCAGGCGAGGTCGTCCAGCTTGTCGCGGCACCGGGAATAGGTCTGCCGGCCGGATCCATCGTCAGAAGCCCGATGAGGAGATCGCCTTCGACGTTCGATTCGTTCAGTCCGTCGATGAAGTGAGGATCGAGGCTCTTGATTTCTGCGCCGTTGCCGCGATTGAGAACCGTCAGACCCGACGCTGGTTCAGCCAGCAAGCATGCAAACAGGAAAGCAAGGGCTCGCCAGCCGGCCCTCATACGGTGCGGATGGAGCGGTCGAGCGAGAGATAGCGCGTGCGATGGACGTTGACGTTGTTGTCTTTCCATCCTTTGACCTGGGGCGAAACCAGATTGCGCGTGACGCCGAAGAAGACGGGAACGAGCGCCACGTCGTCAAGCAGTGTTTGCTCCGCGTCACGCAGCAGATTCGCGCGCGCGACTGGATCGCGCTCATGGTCGGAACGATCGACAAGGGTCTCGAACGTCGGACTGTAGTATTCGCCGTTGTTCAGGTCAGGCGCTGACTTCTGACAGAGCATCAGGTAGTTCTTGGGATCGCGATAGTCGGCGATCCAGCCTGCCCATGCCGCCTGGAAATCATGTTTGCGCAAGAGATTGTAGTGGATCTGGCTGTCCGAGGGCACCATGTGCGCCTTGGCGCCGATCGTGCTCCACATCGCCTGCAGCGCCACGGAGATGATCCGCGTTTCCGTTGTGCCCGCGATATTGTAGTCGAAATTCAGCGGATTGTTCGGGCCGTATCCTGCGTCGGCAAGAAGCGTGCGCGCATGTGCCAATCTTTGCACCATGCCTTGTCTGCGGAACGTCATCTCCGCACTGCGATAGTGCGGCATGCCAGGAGGGATCAGGGCATAGGCAGGCTGTTCGCCGGCGCGTGTCACCTTGGAGACCATGATCTCGCGGTCGATCGCGAGCGACAATGCCAGCCGCACGCGGACATCGTCGAACGGTTTGCGCTTGACGTTGAAGCAAACATACTGCGACAGGATGTAAGGCGCGCGATGCAATTCATGCGGCAGGTAGAGTTCCAGCCAGCGAATTTGCTGTGGCGGCACCGAGTCGCTCACCAGGTCGAACTCGCCGCCACGGAACCGCTTCAAGGCGGCGGCTGAATCTTGTGTCGGACAAAAGTTGACGGTTTGGATCGCAACTTCGTCGGCGGCGAAGAAGCCGGGGTTCTTTTCCAGCCGGATGTGATCGTTCGCCACCCACTCCTTCAGAATATACGGACCGTTTGCGACGAGATGTCCGGGGCGCGTCCAGTCCTCGCCATATTTTTCCACCACGTGACTCGGCACTGCGAAGGTCGAGTAGTGCGTGAGGAGCTCTTTGATGTAGGGGACCTGATATTGAAAGCTCAGTTCCAGCGTGCGGTCGTCGATTGCGCGGGCGCCGACAGCCTCTGGAGATACCGCTCCAGCGGCCGCTCTCTGCATGTTCTTGATCGGATAGAGGATGGACACATACTGAGCAGCCGTCTTCGGGCTCGCGATACGGCGGAACGAATAAACATAGTCGTGCGCCGTAACCGGCGTTCCATCCGACCAGTTGTGGTCGCGGAGCTTGAATGCATAGGTCAGGCCATCCGAAGACGCTGAAAAACTTTCGGCCGTGCCGGGGATGGCTTCGCCGCCCGGACCTTCGGTCATCAGCCCGATGAACATGTCGCCGATGATGTTGTTTTCCCAATTGCCCGACGCCTTGTGCGGATCGAGCGTGTCCGGTTCGGCACCGTTGCCGCGTACGAGGGTGCGCGAATCGGCATGGGAGAAATTCATGCCGGGGCCCGAACCGTGGCTGAGAGCGGCGGCGGCCCCGCCGATCACCACAGCGCTACCGCCGGCAATCAGTCCGCGCCTTGTCCACTTGCTCTGTTTCATGTCTTTACCGACCCTCGCAGGTCGACTCTCGATACCATATAAACGGTTAAGGCTGTGTGCTCAGCTTCGCGGCGAAAGACAATCAGCAAATGGATGAACCAAATATGAATTTCCGGAAATTGGCCTGCCTTGCCGTGTTTGTCCTTGTGCCGGTTGCCGCGGGCGCGGGGCCACGCGACGACCTGATCGACGGCATGGCGAAGTGCGCGACGGTTACCAACAACGCCGCCCGACTCGCTTGTTACGACGCGTTGGCGCCCCAGCTGAGAGCCGCGCAGTCGGCGCCGCAGGAGCCGGTCGACAATCGTGCCTGGTACGATCCGGGGCGCATCTTCGGCACCAGTCCGGCGCAGCAGACGACCCCGCAGCAGTTCGGCGCCGAAGCACTGGCGCCGCCGCCCGCACCGCCGCGGAAACCCGGCGAGCCAGCGCCGCCCACGCCGCCGCAACCGCTCGACAGCATCACCGCCAAGGTCAGCGACTACGCGTACAATCCGTATGGCCGCGCCGTGGTGTTCCTCGACAACGGTCAGATCTGGCAACAGATCCTGGGAGACACCGACCGACCGCACTTCAAGAAGGGCGAAGTCAATACGGTCGTGATCTCGCGCGGCGCGCTGGGGTCGTACAACATGGTCATCAACGACGCGGGTTCCGCGATCAAGGTGCACCGGATCAAGTGATCAGCTCAGACGGGATCGTGTTCGGCGACGAGGTGGCCGGGTGCGACTTCGATCAGTTTGGGCCGATACTGTTCGGCGTCGAAGTCGTCGATCAACTTCGACTTGAGGAACGCGAGCTGCGCGCGCGAGTCGAGCGGCGAGGGCAGATCGCCCGACAGGCGCACGCGCTTCTTGGCGCGTTCGGCTTTGGGATCGGGGATGGGAACCGCCGAGATGAGTGCCTTGGTGTACGGATGGCGCGCATCCTTGTAGATCGTTTCGCGGTCGGCGAATTCCACCACGCGGCCGAGATAGAGCACCATCACGCGATGGGAGATCTGGCGCACGACCGATAGATCGTGACTGATGAAGATCAACGACATGCCGGAATCGGCCTGGAGCTTGACGATCAGATCGATGATCTGTGCCTGGATCGAGACGTCGAGCGCGCTGACCGCTTCGTCGCAGATGACCAGCCTCGGCTTGACCACCATGGCGCGTGCAATTCCCACGCGCTGGTTCTGCCCGCCGGAAAATTCGTGCGGATAGCGATTGATCCAGCCGGGTTCGAGACCGACTTGATTCATGATTTCACGGACGCGCGCTTTCACGGAATCGCGTGAAAGGCCCGGTTCCAACATTTTGAGCGGCTCGGCAATCGATTCGCCGATCGTCATGCGCGGATCGAGGCTCGCGAGGGGATCCTGGAAGACAATCTGTAGTTCCTTGCGCAACCGGCGCTGATCGCCCTGGCTGATCTGACTGAGGTCGCGCGTCATCCACACGACCGTGCCGTCGGTCTTGGGCAGCAACGTGAGCACGGTGCGCGCCAAGGTTGATTTTCCGCAACCTGACTCCCCGACAATGCCGAGCGTTTCACCTTGATGCAGCGTGAAACTCACGCCGTCGACGGCGCGCAACGGTTTTGTCTTTGCAAAGAGGCCCTTGCCGCGGACGGGGAAATACACTTTCAAGTCGTCGACGCTTAATAAGACGTCGGGCTTTGCCGTAGGGGCCGGAGAGGCGTGGCCCTTGCGATCCGGATTGTCGACGCGCGGCATGGCATCGAGCAGCATCTTTGTATAGTCGTGATGCGGTCGATAGAAGATGTCGTCGATCGGGCCGGCTTCGACGATGTCGCCGTTGCGCATCACCTGCACGCGATCGGCAATGCCGGCAATCACGCCCATATCGTGACTGACAAGCACGATCGCGGTTTTCAACTCCGTCTTCAGGTCGCGCATGATCTCTAGGATCTGCGCCTGAACGGTGACGTCGAGTGCCGTCGTCGGTTCATCGGCGATCAAGAGGTCAGGCCCGCAAGCGGTGGCCATCGCGATCATCACGCGCTGGCGCATGCCGCCCGACAACTCGTGCGGAAACTGGCGCATGCGGCGCGCGGCTTCCGGAATGCGGACCAGCTCGAGCACTTCCATGGCGCGTTTTTCGGCTACGCCATAGGGCAGGCCGGAATGGGTGCGCAGGGATTCGATGATCTGGGCGCCCACCGTCATGTGCGGCGTCAGCGACGTCAGCGGATCCTGAAAAATCATCGTGATCTTGGAGCCGCGCAGCTTGTTCAGCTGGGGCTGGCTGAGGCTGAGAATCTCGCGGCCGCGATACTTGACGCTTCCGGTCGCCTTGCCGTTGGCCGCCAAGAGCCCGATCGTCGCCAGGAAAAGCTGACTTTTGCCGGAACCGGATTCGCCGACCACGCCGAGGCACTCGCTCTCGTCGATATGGAAGCTCGCGTCTCTGACGGCGTGCACCATGCCGTCGGGCGTGGTGAATGTCACGTTGAGGTTGGCGACTTCGAGGATCGGTTCCGGCATGCCTTCACCGGTCTTTGGGATCGAGGGCGTCGCGCAAGCCGTCGCCGATGAAATTGAAGCAGAAGAGAGTGATTGCCATGAACAAAGCAGGGAAGATCAGCATCCAGGGCGCTGTCTCCATCTGGTTCGCACCTTCGGAAATCAGGACACCCCACGATGTCAGCGGCTCCTGAATGCCGAGGCCGAGAAACGAGAGGAAGCTCTCCGCCAGGATGGACGCCGGCACGGTCAGCGTCACATAAACGATGACGGGTCCGAAGACGTTGGGAATGATGTGGCGCGTGATGATGCCGAAGCCGTTCACGCCGCTGGCGCGCGCAGCCTCGATGAATTCCTTCTGCTTGATCGACAGGGTCTGGCCGCGCACGATCCGCGACATGGTCAGCCATTCGACCGCGCCGATCGCCACGAAGAGAAGGAAGAAATTGCGGTTGAAGATCACCATCAAGATGATGACGAGGAAGATGTAGGGGATGGAATAAAGCACGTCGACGAAGCGCATCATCAACTCATCGATGCGGCCGCCGAGATAACCTGCGGTCGCGCCATAGGCGACGCCGATGATCAGGCTGACCAGCGTGGCGATGAGGCCGACGGCAAGCGACACGCGCGCGCCGTAAAGTGTACGCACCAGAAGATCGCGTCCGACCGAGTCGGTTCCGAACCAGTGCGAGCCGCCGGCATAGCAGAGCACGGCGGGATCCGGCCACCAGTCCGGCGCGCAGGACACGACGTCGTAGTCCTGCGCGTCGAAGGGATAGGCGAGGAGAAATGGCCCGACCAAAGCGAGCAGCGCAATGATGCCCAGAACGATGATGCTGACGACCGCGGCGCGATTGCGAAAGAGGCGGCGGCGTGCGTCTTCCCACAGACTGCGGCCTTTGACGTCGAGCGTGCGAGACATCAGTTCGACGGTGCGATCGGTCGCAACGCTCATCTGGCGTACCTCACGCGCGGATCAAGGTACGCGTAGAGCAGGTCTGCAGCCAGGTTCAGCAGGATGACGAAGGTGGCGTAGTAGATCAGCACGCCCGAGACGAGGGTGTAGTCCCGGTTGAGCGCGCCTTGCACGAAGTAGCGGCCGATGCCCGGAATTCCGAAAATCTGTTCGACGATCAGCGAGCCGGTCAAGATCCCGGCGATCGCCGGCCCGAGATAGCTAACCAGCGGCAACACCGCGGCTCGCATCGCATGACGCAACACAATTTGGATGCTCGAGAGTCCCTTCGCGCGCGCGGTGCGCACATAGTTGGAATGCAGTGCTTCGATCATGCTGCCGCGTGTGATGCGTGCGATGTAGGCGATCTGCGGCAACGCCAGCACGAAAACCGGCAAAATCATGTTGCGCAACGCGCCGCCGCTCCAGCCGCCGACAGGCAGCGAAAGGTCGTAGCCGAACAGGCTCACGCCATAGACGCCGAATATGAGAGTCAGAATCGGAGCCATGACGAAGGTCGGGATGGTGATGCCGATCATGGCGATGAACATCACCGAATAGTCGCTCGCCTTGTTTTGCCGAAGCGCGGCCATGGTGCCCATGGCGAGGCCGACGAGGATGGCGAAAAAGATAGCTGCGAGACCGAGTCGCGCACTGACCGGCAAACCATCGGCGATCAGATCGTTGACGCTGAAATCCTTGCTTTTGTACGAGGGTCCGAGATCGCCATGCGCCAGCTTGCCGAGATAGATGAAATATTGCTGGTAGACGGGCTTATCGAGGTTGTAGGCGGCCTTGACGTTCAGCTCGATTTCGGGAGGGAGCCGGCGCTGAGCGTCGAAGGGCCCGCCCGGCGCGAGCCGCATCATGAAAAAGACGAGCGTGATGATGATGAAAAGCGTGGGAATCGCGCCAAGCAGGCGCCGGGTTGCGTAGGATAACATTTCGTCTGCTGGTCCTGCGCGCAATGGTTCGACGCCGCTCAAACTCGGCGAGCGTCACGATGTTGTCAATGCGCGTGACTGAGGATGGTACATAACATGTCAATGAGTCCGCGAAGCTAACGCTCACGTCAGTTATGCGAGTCGAGCCACGCCTGCCAACGCGCCTCCACTTCGGCGCCGTGCTGTCGCCACCAGGCGTCGTTCACGGGAAATGCGTGAGCAAAATGCGCTCTTGCGGTCGGGAGAAAGGGCGTCATCAACATGCCCAATTCCGGATTCTTGCCAACAAATTGCAGCGCCGACAGCCGCGCAGGACCGAAGGGAACCCAGTCCGAAACGCCGGCAAGGCTCTGCGACCGCGTCGCGAAGCGGATAAAATCCAGCGCCAATTCCTGTTTCAAGCCGCGCTTGGGAGCTGCGAAGACGTCCAGTTCGTAGAGTTGGTGGTCCCAGATGATGCCGACCGCGTTGCCGTGCTGGGCGGCATCGTAGACGTCGCCGTTGAGCGCGGTCGCGAATGCCGCGCGCCCGTCGTTGAGCATGGCAATGGCGTCGGCCGAGTTGTCCCACCAAATTAGCGAGCGGCGAACCGATTCGAGTTTGGCCAAGGCGCGGCGGAGCCCCTGCGGCGTTGACAGTTCGTCATAGACGTCGGCCGGCTTCACGCCGTCGGCCAACAGCGCCAGCTCGAGATTGAATTTCGCACCGCGCCGTAGTGCTCTTGGACCGGGAAACCGTGCCAGATCAAAGAAGTCGGAGATTGTCTGGGGCCGCGCATCGCCAAAGCGCTTTTGCGAATAAGCGATCACCTGCGAGTAAACGACACTTCCGACCCAGCACCGCCCGAGCGCATTGGCGACGAAATCGCGTTTCGCCGGCGTCCCGTCGGCGCCGGGTGGAAGCGATGCCGCGTCGATGGGCTCGAGCAAGCCTTCGCGGCATGCCGCGATCGCGTCGGGCAACTCCATATCCATCACGTCCCAATCGGCGTGGCCGGCCGTGACCATGCGGCGAAGTTCTGCGAGTCCCCCGTCATAAAGCGCGATGCGCACGTCGACGCGCCTGTCCTCACCAAAGGGTCGGAACAGCGCATTGGCCTGCGCGCGGCCGTAGGGTCCCGACCAGGTCGCGACGGTGAGGATCGGCAGAGGTCGCGTCAGCCAATACAACAGCGCGGCGAGAACGAGAACGATGCCGACGGCAAGCGCGACAAACGTGGTCCGGCGTCTGCTCATGCGTTCCTCGAAAAGGGAAAGTCGGCTCTCCGGCTACTTATACCGGCTTCGCGCGCGGCCGACAGAAACGGGTTTGTTCTTAATCGGTTGCGCCGCGGCCTGGCCACCAAGCTCATTGAACCAGCCTTGCTTTTGCAAGGGGCGGGTCATAGTTTCCGGCCCTCTTTTTGCGACGGGCAGTTGTAGCTCAGCTGGTTAGAGCGCCGGATTGTGGATCCGGAGGTCGGTGGTTCGAGCCCACCCAACTGTACCAATTCATCCAACTTATCAATATGTTACGGACTCCATCCCGGTCGATGCGCGTCACGAAAACATGACCTCGTCCAAGACTCTGCGCGACGCGCGGACTAAAACAGCTGCAACGCGACGGTTCGATCGCGCAGATCAACGCAAGGGAGGATCGAAATGCCATTCTATCTTCTACAAGCAAGCTACAGCCCTAGTGGCGCCGCGCACTTGGTGCAACACCCGCAACATCGCGAGGAAGCGTTGCAGAAGTCGTGTCACGCGCTCGGGGGCAAGCTGCATCATTTCTTCTACTGCTTCGGCCCGTATGATGCGATCGGCATCGCCGAGTTGCCCGACAACAAGGCCGCAGCGGCATTGTCGCTATCGGCGGACGCCTCGGGCGCGCTAAAGCAAGTGAGCACGGTGGTTCTGCTCACCGTTGCTGAAGCCATGGACGCCATGAAGAAAGCGCAGACCGACCAATACAAGCCGCCGACTTGAGCAGGACTCAGAACTGAGTCATTGCAAAGGGCTGCCAGCGATGGCGGCCCTTTGTGCATTTATCCGGACTTATCGAGAGCAGCTCATGACCAACATTCGTTTTGCGCGCCGAGAGGACTTCGACCGGTGGCTCCCGCTGTGGGATGGCTACAATCGTTTCTATGGCCGATTCGACGCAACCGCGCTGCCGCTCGAGGTTACGCAATCGACCTGGCGACGATTTTTCGATCCCGCCGAACCCATGCACGCACTCGTTGCGGAAAACGATGGCCGCCTTGTCGGTTTGGTGCACTACCTCTTCCATCGTCATACGACCATGCTGAGCGACATCTGCTACCTGCAGGACTTGTTCACCGACGAGTCTTGTCGCGGCAAGGGCGTCGGACGGGCGCTGATCGAGGCCGTGTATGAAGAAGCACGCCGCGCCGGAGTTGCGCGTGTCTATTGGCAAACGCATGAGACCAATGCCCGCGCGATGGTGCTCTACAATCAGGTCGCAGATCGCTCGGGCTTCCTGGTTTATCGCAAACAGCTGACGTGATGTTCAGACCGCTGCGTCTTCGACGGTCAATACTCGGCTCTCGAAAATCGCGGTTGTTGAACTACCGAGACCAGGATGGGTTGCGAGTTCGCCCGCGACCAGACCGCCATAGAGTCGAGCAGGCGGCAAGTACACGACCACGCCTTCGACAAAACGTGGTACCCGGTTCGACACCTGAACAAGCTGGCGCATCCAGAGCGGCGAATGCGAAAGGGCAACTTTGTGGAATCCGGCGATGACTTCGGCCGCCCTCGGGCCATGGATGAAGTCTTCCATATAGCGGTCACGCAGGCTGCGACCGAAAAACTGCTGCAGCGACGTTCCGATCAGCCGCACGCGCAGGCGCGGCGCATTGTTGTGCTTTTCGATGCCGAGGATGAACAGATGCGGTAGTAACGCGGCCCCGACCGAGCGCGGATGCACATCTTTGGCCGATTTGAATTTCATCAGCTTGTCGGCGATTTGTCTCAAACGCGCGTCCATGCCGTCGATACTGGGACCAGCAAGTAAAAATTAAATATACAACGTAGGTCAATTGAGCCTTGGCGCCGTATTTCTCTGTCAAATCCGGTGCTTGCAGCATGCCTATGGCGTCCGAATCCGGCCAGCGCAAAGAGCGGAACTCTGGCACACATCCGCCTGACAAAGCGGAGAAACGAAGATGGCTACCATACGCAAGGAAATGAAACTAAATGCGCCGCTCGGCAAAGTGTGGAGTGCGCTCGCCGACTTCCAGAATGTGCATACACGCCTGGCGCCCGGCTTCGTCGTCGACAGCAAGCCGGACGGAGACAATGCGCGCACCATCAAGTTCGCCAACGGCTCGGTGGTCAAGGAAACGCTCGTCACGCTGGACGAAGAACGCCATCGCCTGGTCTATGTCGTGACGAGCGAACGCATCACCCATCACAACGCATCGGCCGAGATCATCGCGGATGGCGCAGACCGTTGCCGGTTCATCTGGACGACCGACATCCTGCCCGACGATCTCGCGCCGTACATCGACTCCCAGATGACCGAAGGCGCGAAGGCGATGAAGGCAGCGCTCGAACGTGCGTAGCTAGAGGCGAACGCCAAAACGCGCGGCGACGATGACCGTCCCGAGATAGAGAAGGAAGGTCAGCACACACGAGGAAAGCAACGCCCACCAGAAGGGGACACCGCTTCGCAACATGCCGGGCAAGGCGAGGAACATCGGCAGTGAGGGCAGGACGTACCAGAACGTCGCCTCCGCGTGATCGGCGATGCGCTTGGTGTCGCCGGTATCGCGCCACAGCCACATGATCGCGAGGAGGGAGACGAGCGGGAGCGATGCGACGAGAGCGCCGAATGCCGGACTGCGTTTGGCAATCTCCGAGACCGCCATGATGATCACGCCGGAAAGGAGCGCTTTCAGGACAAGATAGAGCATCGGTTCAACGCCTCATGGCCAGGACGCGCGCAGCATGGTCGGCGATTTTGGCCGGTGCCTCCGGCGGAAACGGCGTGATGCAGCTCGCGTTGATCTCACACAGGACATAGGTGTCTTCGCCGTCTGCCGTCTTCGGGCCGAAAAGAAAATCGGCATCCCAAAGCACGGGCAGACGCGCGCGCTCGAGGGCGAGCGTCGTCATCATAGTGGGAATCCATTCGCGTTCGAGGTTCTGGCGCAAGCGCGCGAATTGCGTTTCGTTCGGTGGGAACATAGTTTTCGCGGCGGGAAGGCCGAACGTCTTTGGATTCGGTGTTCCCTCGGTGTAGCCAGGCGCAAATTGCCGGGCAAAGCCAATGACCTCGTCCGCGCAGAGGTAGCAACGCACCATCCCTTCCACGATGCGCGGCTGGAATGGCTGATCGATCAGCCGACCCTCTCCCGCGAAGTAGGCTTCGCAGCCTGCGATGAATTCGGCGAGTGCGGCTTGCGACGTGCTGCCGTCGCGATCCGTCGCCTGCTGCAGTGAGACGAGCTCGTCCTGGAGCGAGGTCACTTTCCATACGCCTTGGCCGCCATTGCCGCGATAGCGTTTCAACACGCGAGTGCCCGATGCCCGAAGGCGCTCCGGAAACGCACGACGGAATTCTTCGAACGTCTCGTAGAGGTGCGTGTCGGCACCCCATCCGACATCGCGCGTGCGGTAAAGGACTTCCTTCGTCCCCATCCTGAGGATGACATCGGGGTGCGAGCCGACCCAAACGCCGCTCGCCGCGACGTGGCGCAGAATCGCATCGAGGTCGCTGCGGTCCCTACCGGCGTCGAGCGGATCGACCCAAGCGAGCACGCCGTCGCAAGCCAACAGACGCTCGCGAACCGCGCCGCTTACGGACTCGGAATACACCATTGGCTCGACCACAAAGCCACGCGTTTCCAGCGCCAGTGCGACCGGATGGAGGCGCGAATTCTCGGGCACGCGAGCAACCGGTTTGGCCGGATCGCCCCGCCATACGATTGCCATCTTGCGCTTCTGCGGAGTCGCCATGGAATCCGTTTAACATGTTTCGGGGCTGGGCCGCCTTGGGGCGGGGAGGGTGGAATTTGCCACCGTCCCCCTCTACAAGGCCGCCTCGACAACAGGGCGTTCCATGGCAGACGGCAAACAATCCCGGCCCAAGGCACGGACGGTACGCGGTTTTCGCGACCGCGCCGCCGGCGAACTTGTGGCCGAACGGACGATGCTCGACGCCATCCGGCGCACCTTCGAGAGCTACGGCTTCGACGCGCTCGAGACGCCGCTCGTCGAATACACCGACGCGCTCGGCAAGTTTCTCCCCGACGTCGACCGACCGAACGCCGGCGTGTTTTCGTTTCGTGACGATGACGAGCAGTGGGTGTCGCTGCGTTACGACCTGACGGCGCCCTTGGCGCGCTATGTCGCTGAGAACCAGCAATCCCTGCCGCGCCCGTTTCGCCGCTATCAGATTGGAACGGTTTTCCGCAACGACAAGCCGGGCCCGGGACGGTTTCGCGAATTCATCCAGTGCGACGCCGACACCGTCGGTACTTCCTCCCCCGCCGCCGATGCCGAGATGGTGATGATGTTCGCCGACACGCTCGAAGCTCTGGGACTCAAGCGCGGCGAATATGTGATCAAGGTCAGCAATCGAATGCTTATGGATGGCATTCTGGAAAGCATCGGATTGCAAGACTCGCCAGAGAACTTTGAAAAGCGAGCGGCGGTTCTCAGGGCCCTCGACAAATTGGATCGTCTGGGTCCCGACGGTGTTCGCGCCCTTTTGGGCAAAGGACGAAGAGATGAATCTGGTGATGTCACGCAGGGAGCCGATCTAAGGCCCGATCAAATTACCAAAGTGATGACATTCACCAATGTGACTGTGGAGCGTCCGAACACATCGGATCCGGGGGACAATCAACGAAGTCGAATGATCGAAGCTTGGAGAACGTCTGTTCGTGACAGTTCTCCCGGAATGCAGGGGATTGAGTCACTCATCGCCGTCGAGAGCCTCCTAACCTCGGAAGGATATGATGATGCTCGGGTTCAGTTCGATGGATCAGTCATTCGGGGCCTCGGTTACTACACTGGCGCCATCTTCGAGGCGCAGCTCACCTTTCCGGTGAAAAATGAAAAGGGACAGGACGTCGTGTTTGGCTCCATTGGCGGCGGCGGCCGCTACGACGATCTGGTCGCGCGCTTCACCGGCCAAAAAACACCGGCGGTTGGATTCTCCATCGGCGTGAGCCGCCTTCTCACGGCACTCGAGATGCGAAAATCGGCAACAACAATCAGTGAGCGGCTCGTCGTCGTGACTGTGTTCGACAAGAACGACGCGTCGCCTGCATTTAAAATGGTGCGCGAATTGCGCACTGCGAAGATCAGGGCCGAAGCCTATGTCGGGACCGGCAAGCTCGGCGATCAATTCAAATACGCCGACAAGCGCGGCGCCGCACTCGCGATCATCGAAGGCCCGGACGAAAACAAGGCAGGCAAGATCAAGATCAAAGACCTCGCACTCGGCGCGGAACTCGCAAAATCGGTAGAGAGCAGGGCGGAGTGGATCGCCAACCGTCAGGCCGAAGTCACGGTCGAGCGCTCGGCCCTGGTCGAGAAGGTGCGAGAGCTGCTCGCGCGCGGCCGCTGACCATGCCCGCCTTTCCGCACTACGACACGAAGTCAATCGAGGCCCTGAACCAGCAGGCGGACGCGATCCTGCAGTGCTTCGCGGCACGCGGCTATGTGCGGCAGGAGCCGAGCGTGCTGCAGCCTGCCGACATCTTCCTCGACCGCTCGGGCGAGGAGATTCGCCGCCGCACCTTCACGCTGACCGACCCATCGGGTCGCGAATTGTGCCTTCGTCCCGATCTCACCATTCCCATCTGCAAGATGCTGGTGGATTCGAAGGCGAAATTTCCACAGCGCATTTCCTACAACGGGCTGGTCTTCCGCCATCAGCCGAACGAGCCGCATCGTCCGACGCAGTTCTTTCAGGCCGGCGCCGAGCTTCTCGGTCTCGAGGATCGTGCGGCCGGCGAAAGCGAGATCATGTCGCTTGCCGTCGAAGCGCTGCATGCCGCCGGTCTCAACGATTTCGAGATGAAGGTCGGCGATTTGGCGCTGTTCGGTGCGTTGGTCGATGCCCTCGATGTTCCGGCACAGTGGCGGGCGCGGTTGAAGCGCCATTTCTGGCGCGCGGGCTATTTCGAAGCGCTGCTCAATCGCCTGACCCATGGGGCGGCGACGGACACGCAGCGTCTGTTGGGCTCGCTCGGCGGCCTCAGCACTCAGGAGTCGCGCGCCGCGATCGAAGGCCTGATGGACATGGTGGCAGACGCCCCGCAAGGTGCCCGCACGCGAGAGGAAATCGTCGAGCGGCTGATGGAGCAGGCGGCGGATGCGGCGGCGCTCCGGCTCGATCCGAAAATTGCGCGCGTGATCACGAGCCTGCTCAACATATCCGGGACGGCCCAGGCCGCGCTCGGCGAGATTCGGACCTTGACGAAGAACGCCGGCGTCAAGCTCGACGCACCACTGGCGGCGATGGAGGCGCGCCTTGCCGCGCTCAAGTCGCTCGGCATCGATCCGTCGCGCGTCGCGTTCGCGGCACGCTTCGGCCGCAACATGGAATACTATACCGGCTTCGTGTTCGAGCTTTGGTCGCGCGATGCCGAAGGCAAAGTTCAGATCGCCGGCGGCGGACGCTACGACACGCTCCTCGAGGCGCTTGGCGCCAAGCGCGCAATTCCGGCGATCGGTTTCACACTACGCACCGAACGCGTGCTGGCGGCGCGCCATTTCGCGGGAGCGGCGTGATGACCGCACTGACGCTCGCCGTTCCCTCGAAGGGGCGCCTGCAGGAGCAGGTCAGCGATTATTTCGTCGACGCCGGCGCCACGTTGGTGCAGTCGGCCGGTGCGCGCGGCTACCGCGCAACGCTGTCCGGATTGCCTGACATCGAAGTGATGCTGCTCTCGGCTTCTGAAATTGCATCCTCGTTGATTTCAGGCGACGTGCATCTGGGCGTCACGGGCGAAGACTTGCTGCGTGAGCAGGCGCCGGAACTGGCGGGCCGCATCCATCTCGTCAAGCCGCTCGGTTTCGGCTTCGCGAACGTCGTCGTGGCGGTGCCGCAATATTGGATCGACGTGTCGACCATGGCGGACCTCGACGATGTCTGCGCCGCCTTCGTGCAGAAGCATCGCCGGCGCCTGCGCATCGCGACCAAGTATGTTCAGATGACGCGAAGCTTTTTCGCGCACATGGGTATCTCGGACTATCGCATCGTCGAGAGCGCCGGCGCGACCGAGGGCGCGCCCGCGGCCGGAACGGCTGAGGCCATCGTCGACATCACCACGACAGGCGCAACACTTGCCGCCAACGGTTTGAAGGTCGTGGAAGATGGCACCATCCTGGAAAGTCAGGCTCAACTCGCGGCTTCGCTCCATGCCGATTGGACCGATGAAGCGCGCGCCGCGGCCGAGTCTCTGCTGGCGCGTTTGGGCGCGCGCGAACGCGCCAAGAGTTCGCAGATTCTGCGCGTCCGGCTCGATCGCAATGCCGACGCGATCCTCGCGACGCTGGCGCAAGATGTCGGCGCGTCCGTGTTGTCGCGACCGACCGATCCGAACGGCGAGTACTCCATCCTTTGTCCGCGTTCCAACTTGATGGAGGCGATCGCGTCGCTGCGGAGGCAAGGCTGCCACGCGCCGGCCACGACGCAGGATGCGGACTATGTCTTCGATACGGCCAATCCGCTTTACGCGGGTCTGGTCGCTGCGCTCGCCTGATTCAACGCCTCAGCCAGGCGCAGCGCGTCGCCATCGTCGTGATAGATCCCGAACCCGATCCGCAAGCTGTCGCCACGATGGTCGACTATGATGTTCCTGGCGGCCAGCTGCTCGACGATGGCGCCAGCCTTTGGCGTTCGGAAGGCAAGGAAGCGGCCACGACTCCTCTCATCAGGCACGACAAGCGAGGCACTGTTCACATCTGCCGAGCGGCTCGCGGCGAGGAACGTTTTCTCGATGTGGCGCACATGCCGCAACATGTTTTCCACCGTGAGTCCTTTCTCGCTCAACCAATCCTGCACCGCGTTCAAGCGATACAGTCCCGCGGCGTCGAAGGTGGCACCCATGAAACGGCTGCCGTCACGCGCGTACTGAACCGTGGACGACTGGGACTCGAGAGCCGAAAAACCTGCGTACCATCCGGTGTCGCGCGGGCGAAGACCGAAGTCGGGTGGACAGTGCAGGAAGCACACGCCTTCACCGGCCATGGCGTACTTGTAGCCGCCGGCAAGATAGAAAACGCGATCGGCGAGTCCGCCGAGGTCGGTGGGCACGGCCATGAAGCCGTGATAGCCGTCGATCACGACATAGGTGGCGCGGTCTCGCACCGCGCTGACCAATTTCGCCAGATCTCGCACGGCGTAGCCGGAATCGAAAAAGACCTGGCTGAGGAAGACCAGGTCGAAAGTGTTCTGAGCAGCCTCCGAGGCGAAGCGTTCCTCGAAGGACGCAAATGGCTCGGTTGGTATGCGCGTGACATTGGCCAAACCGTCTTCTTCCAAGCGAGCGATCTGGCGGGCGAAACTCATGAACTCGCTTGTTGTCGTCAGAACGCGGACCGGGCGGCCTTGCGGCAGGCACGAGAGAATGCGCAGAACGAAGCTGTGCGTGTTCGGTCCAAACGCAATGCTGGTCGGATCGGGAAGCGCAAGCTGGCGCGCGACATGCGCCTGGGCCCGCGGAATCACGTCGGCAAAGATGTAATCCCACTTGTGGTCCAGGAGACGCGCGGCATCGCGCCAAGCCTGGAGTTGTGCGTCGAACGAGACGTCGGGCCAGGGATGATGACTATGCGCGGCGCAATGAAGTGGAGCGCCTGCATGGCCGAACGTCCTCTCGAACCCGCTCATTGCGGCGACTGAGGTCCGGCCTTGATATCGGGATCGTTCAGGTGTTCCGCCTTCCAGCGCATTGCCTCCCATATGCGTGTGCGGCCGGAAGGATGGTCGTAGAAGATGGCTTCCTCCCATGGACCGGGATCGAGCTTCCGATAGCTGCTGAGCTTGAGGGCGACTGTGGCGAACGCGTCGGGTTTGCGCGCCGCGTTGATGCCGAACATGTCCGCGTGGATCTCGGTCGTTCGCGAAATGGTGTTGGTCACGGGAGTCGCGAGCAACGAAAAAATCGTCGCCAGGGCAGCAAGCACGGGCAACCCGGCCGGATCGTCGATCATTCGGATGTGCCAACTGCCGCCGAATACACCGGTCAGCCAGCCAAAGCCCCAGTTCACAAAGGCGAATCCCGCCAGATAGACGAACGCGATAAGCAGCAGGAGGCGAAAAGCGTCGTCAGCCACATAGTGCCCCATCTCGTGGCCGAGTATTGCCAATACTTCGTCATGCGTTCCCTTGTGCAGAAGGTTGTCGTTGAGAGTGATCCGCGTCGTTCCGAGAAAGCCCGAGACGTTGGCCGAGATGCGATCGGATTGCCGCGAAGCGTCCGACACATAGACATTCTCCGCGGGGATACCGTTGGCTCGCGCCAGTGCAAGAACGTCGCTCTTCCACGGGCCCGATGGCATCTGCGAAAAATGATTGAACAGCGGCGCAATGAAAACCGGCCCGATGATGAAGAGTATCGCCAGATAAATCGTGGCGATGCCCGTGCCCCAAAGCCACCAGTTGCGCGGCGTAGATCGGATAACGGCATAGATGAGCGTCAAGACGATCATGCCTGCCACCAACGAAAGGCCGAACAGGATTGTCTGATCGCCGGACCATGCGAGGAACGTCTGATTCATGAGGCCATAGGAGCGCTCGCGGAAAAAGTCTTCGTAGATCGTGAGCGGCAGCGTCAAAATGGTCGTCAACGCGATATATTGCGCGGAATAGATCGGCACCTGCCAGAAGCGCGAGCGCGTCCAGCGTTGCGCAAGATCGCGCATGCGCACAGAAATCTTCAACCAGAGCAGCAGCGCCGATACGGCGACCGCATAAAAAGCGTCGACAAACAGCAAGACATAGCCGCCCTCGAAATAGGAATCCGATCGGGCCCGTGCTGCGCCGCTCACCTGCGCAAGGTAGGCCTCCGTTGCCTTTTTCGGATCGAACGGCTGGTTCGAGCCGAGCGGTGGGAGATTGTGCACGGTGACATGTGCGGTAGGCGCTGCGGACGGTCCCGCGGACTGCGCCAGCGACGGACTAAGCGCAACGCTTGCCAATAAGGCCGTCACCGCGATCACGATTGAAACAAATCTCATGGCGGCCTCCGCGCCGCGACCCTATCAGATGCTGTGCGGGTTTGTCCGCTGCGCGGCGATGCGCTAAGCGTCACGCATGACCGGCACGAGCAAAGCCATGCTGTCACGCGATGGCGCGAATATCGCGTATTTGCGGCGCGCCGGTACAGCGCCCGGCATCGTATGGCTCGGCGGCTTCAAGTCGGAGATGACCGCGACGAAGGCGACCGCGCTCGATGATTGGGCGAGGAGAACGGGACATGCATTTGTACGCTTCGACTACTTCGGACATGGCGCATCGTCGGGCGACTTTCGCGACGGCACGATCACCCGATGGCGCGACGACGCTCTCGCCGTCATCGATGCATTGACGGCCGGTCGGCAGATTCTCGTCGGATCGAGCATGGGCGCGTGGCTGGCGCTGCTTGCTGCATTGGCCCACCCGCAACGCATCGCCGCGCTGCTGCTGATCGCTCCGGCGGTCGACTTCACGGAGTCACTGCTGTGGAACAGGTTGGATCAAACCATGCAGAGCGAGATTCTGACAAAGGACGAGTGGCTGCGTCCTACCGCCTATGGCACCGAGCCTTATCCCATCACGCGCGCACTGATCGAGGATGGACGCAAGCATCTGTTGCTCGACCACGCGATCGCTTTGTCCTGTCCGGTTCGCATCGTGCAAGGTATGGAAGATCCCGACGTGCCTTGGACCCATGCGGTGAAACTCGTCGATGCGCTCGGGCCCGACACGCAGTTGACGCTGATCAAGAATGGCGACCATCGCCTCTCGAAACCGCATGAGCTTGCGCTAATCGAACAAATTTTGTCGGCGCTTGTCGCCGACAACAAGGGCTAGAACGGTGGCGATCAGAAGATTCCTCTTTGTGATTGCGATGCTTCCCATAGTTGCGCATGCGGCTACTGCGCCGCCGAGCGGCAGAGCCCAATATGATCACTGCCTGGCGCGTGCTGCGATCAATGGCAACGATGCCTTGCGCGAAGCGACACTGTGGCAACAGTCGGGCGGCGGTCCAGCCTCTGATCATTGCATGGCGGTGGCGCTCGTTTCGCTGCATCGTTATGGCGAAGCGGCCGTCAAGCTCGATGCGTTGGCACGCGGCGGCTTTACGAACGATCCGTCCATGCGAACCGAGTTGTTCGATCAGGCGGGCAACGCCTGGCTCCTTGCCAACAATCCGGACAATGCCGTCGGATCCTTTACAGCGGCTTTGGCGCTTGATCCGTCGGATGCGGACATTCTGGCTGATCGCGCGCGCGCCAACGCCATGAAGAAGATGTGGGCTCGCGCGGATTCCGATCTGAGCGCCGCACTCCTCGTCAATCCCGCCCGCGCAGACTTACTCGTATTGCGCGGCAGTGCGCGTCACGCGATGGGACGTAAGCCCGAAGCGCGCGCTGACTTCGAGCAGGCTTTGGCGATTCATCCCGGACTTGCCGATGCCCTTCTCGAACGCGGCATGATGAAGTTGGAATCCGGCGATGTGGCCGGCGCACGTGCCGACTGGAGCCAGGTCGTGGCGACGGCGTCCGGAACCGCTGCCGGCGATGCGGCCCGCCAGCGTCTGGCGGACATTCAACCCGCGCCCAAGCCCGTCGGAACGAAACCGGCGCCTGCGCCGAAGCCCGCCAAGGCGCACTGAAACACACGATTACGCCGGGGAGGCGATATACAACCACTCCGACTCCACCGCCGGATCGTCGTCTGGGCGACGCTGCGGCAGCGCGCCCAGTTGGGCCAACGCCCACACTGCCATCGCACGCACGAGCGGCGAGGGATCGTCCAACAAGCGGTTCGCTTCCGGTGCAAGGGATGGGTCGCTCGAATTTCCGATGGCGATCAGCACATTGCGGACGAAGCGGTCGCGACCGATGCGCTTGATCGGCGATTTGCGAAACTGAGCGCGGAACTTTTCGTCGTCGAGTCGCGCTAGCTCTGCCAGTCGGGCGTGTTTCAACTCTTGCCGTGGATGAAACTGCGATTCGTGCGCGGCTTTCGCGAATTTGTTCCACGGGCAAACGGCCAGGCAATCGTCGCAGCCATAGATGCGGTTGCCGATCGCTTTGCGAAATTCGCGCGGTATGTGTCCCTTGTGCTCGATGGTGAGATAGGAGATGCAGCGGCGCGCATCGAGTTCATAGGGCGCAGGAAACGCATTCGTCGGACAGATATCGAGACAGCGCCGGCATTGACCGCAATGGTCTATCTCGGGCGCGTCCGTCTCGATTTCTAGCGTCGTGAAAATGGACGCGAGGAAGAGCCAAGACCCGAACTCGCGGCTGACGAGATTGGTATGCTTGCCTTGCCAGCCCAGGCCCGCGGCGTGCGCGATCGGTTTCTCCATGACGGGTGCCGTATCGACGAACACCTTGACCTCGGCCCGATGATCCCTTGCGATGCTCGCTGCGAGCCGCCTGAGCTTCCTCTTGATCACGTCGTGATAGTCGTCACCTTGGGCGTAGACGGAAATCGCGCCGCGATCACGTCGCTCGAGCGAGGCAAGTGGATCGTGATCGGGCGCATAGTTCATTCCGAGCACGATGATGCTCTTTGCCCGCGGCCAAAGGACGAGCGGATCGCCACGGCGCGCCGCATTGCGTTCCATCCAGTCCATCGTTCCGTGCCTGTGATCCGCGAGGAATTCTCCCAACCGAGCACCTGCAGCTGGCGGAGCGGTGGCGCGGGCAAACTTCACGACGTCGAAGCCTTCGGCCAGGGCGCTCGCCGCGATCGCTTCGCGCAATGCGGTGCTAGAAATCGAGTTCGGCATAGGTCGACGCCGGCGGTTGGCCCGGCACGCGATCCGACAGCAGCGTGCGGAACGACGGTCGCGATTTGATCCGAACGTACCATTCCGCGACCGGCGAATACTCCGTCCACGGAATTTCTCCGAAATAGTCGAGTGCCGAGAGATGCGCGGCCACGGCAAGATCGGCGAGCGTACACTCGCGCATCGCAAGATTGCCGTTCGCTTCGGCAGCTTGGCCAACGGTCTTGAGCATGAAGCGCAGTGCTTCGCGGCCTTGACGGATGATGTTCATGTCGGGCGCGCTTCTGGAGACCGTTCCGGTGTAGCGCTGGGCGCCCTTTTCGAACACGATTCGCCGCGTCACCTGATCGTGCAGGGGGCCCATCGCCCAATCGAGCCAGCGCAAGACTTCGGCGCGGCGCACCGGATCGTCGGGTGTGAGCGGATGTTCGGGATAGTTGCCTTCCAGATGATCGACGATCGCCCACAGGCCCTCGCTTCGCGTTCCATCGAGTTCGACAAAGACCGGAAGATGGGCGGCGGGGTCTTCCGATTGGACCGGATCCAAGGTCAGCCGCTTTTCGCCGGCCATGAGCCGAGCAAGGCGTGACGCGGGCGAGAGCGTGAGATGAATCAATTTGCGCATCGTGGCGATTAATCTAGTCGAGGCGGTGGATCACCGCTACTTCAGACACCAGTCCAAGGCATCGCGAACGACCTGATGCTGGCGCGAGACCAGCGTTCCTGTGCGCCGCCGAACATAACGGCCGGGGCGATCGGCCTTGAGGCGTATGGGATTTGGCAGCACGGCCGCGAGGCGCGCCGCCTGCGCCTGCGTCAACTCGGCCGCGCTGACTCCGAAATAGTTCTGGGCGGCCGCCTCGGCGCCGAAATTGCCATGTCCCCAATCGACGACGTTGAGATAGGCGGTGAGGATGCGTTCCTTCGGCCACAGGGCCTCGATCAGTACCGTCAGCCAGGCTTCGATGCCTTTTCGAATGTAGCTGCGCACGGGAATGAGGAACAACTCGCGCGCTGTCTGTTGGCTGAGCGTGCTTGCGCCGCGCAGCGGTTTGTGGCGCTTGCTGTAGTCGCGCCACGCATCGTCCATTTCCTTCCAGTCGAAGCCGTGATGGTTGCAGAAATTCTGGTCCTCGGAGCCGACGACCGCGCGCTGAAGATAGGGCGAAATGGCGCTCATTTCGCGCCATGAATAGTGCACAGGATTGAGCGTGATCAGGCTGAACGCCATCTGCGGCGTGAAGGGGATCGGCAGAACACGAAAAATCAGGAGCAGGATCGCCGGCGCGGGCAGGGCGAAAAAAAAGAGCACGGACAATATGCGCCGCAGCCAGGGTATCCTGCCGCCCATACGTCCATGCCAAAGCCAACGAAAGAAAGACGCATGTTCTTGTCGGCCCGCGCCTTGCCCCCTCGTGATTCTGTTTTGTCCCATGCGCTCAGCATAGCAAGCCTATGCCATGCTGGCGCAACGCAGGACCTGAACACCTATTTGAGTGAACCCGAAACGGTCGTGAATGTGGTCGACAAGCTGGTGCCGACCGCGGTGACCGCACCGATGATGACAACGGCGATGAGTGCCGCGATCAATCCGTATTCGATTGCCGTAGCGCCATCGTCCTGGCGGCAAAAGTTCTTAATGAGACTCAGCATGGTCAGCTCACCTCGGAAGCAGGTTAAAGTTCGCGCTCAAATTGCGCGGCGCGAGGGTGGGTGACGCCCATTGACTTTTATTTACATAAGCCGGCTCGTTTGGAATTGAATTTGCCTAAAATGCGAGGCAATTCTCGAATCCCGTTCGCCCCGATTCATCGGGCGGGCCGCCCGCACGATGAAGGATCCCAGTATGCACAACCTTGTTAACGACGTGATCCTGGGAATTGTCGAAGGATTGACAGAATTTCTTCCGGTATCGTCAACCGCCCATCTCCTGATCGTTCAGGACTTGTTAGGCTTTGTGCCCCCGGGTGAAGTTTTCCCAATTGTTATCCAATTCGGAGCAATTCTCGCAGTCGTCGCCATCTACTGGCGCCGGTTCTGGGACGTGCTGGTTACTTTACCGACGTCCAGGGACTCCCGACGCTTCGCGCTTGGCGTCGTTCTGGCGTTTCTGCCAGCCGCCGTGTTCGGTGCGGCGCTGCATGGTTTCATCAAGAACATTCTCTTCGCTCCGGACATTGCGCCGAAAGTGATCGCGACGACCCTCATCATGGGCGGCATCCTGATTCTCATCTTCGAACGCCTAGCGCCGCCGCCGCGCCATATGGACGGCGACAAGCTGCCTCTGGCGACGATGTTCTGGATCGGCGTATTCCAGATCCTCGCCATCATTCCCGGCGTGTCGCGATCAGGCGCCACGATCCTTGGTGGCGAGTTGATCGGCGTCGACCGCAAGGCCGGCGCGCTCTTTACCTTCTACCTTGCCGTGCCAACGATGTTCGGCGCGACCGTATTCGATCTTTGGAAAAATCGTTCGATCCTGAATCTCGACGCCGGAATCGATATTGCGGTCGGCTTCGTGGTGTCCTTCGTAGTGGCGATTTTTGTCGTGCGGAGCTTCATCGGCTTCATCGGACGCTATGGTCTGAAGCCTTTCGGGTGGTACCGGCTCGCGGCTGGAATTGGGATTATCGCGGCGCTGGCTTTGCGCTGACACGTTCGCGCACCAACTCGTCATATTGCCCCTTCGGCCGAAAGCGCGACAAGTAGGTTGGAACTTCGGCCTCGACCGATGTCGGCGCAATGCCGAGCGACGCAAGCGCATCGGAAGCACTGACGATGTTGTCCGACCTGAGCAGCGTCACCTGGTCCGGAGTCAGCAAAGGCTTCGGCATGAATTGCAGGAAGAACGCCTGGAACGCGGCGATGGAAAAAGGAATGGGCAAGAGGAGACGCTTGCGGCATGTCTCGCGCAGGATGACCTGCATCAACTCCTTGAAAGTGTAGATCGTCGGACCGCCCAGCTCGTAAGTCTTGCCGCGCGTCGACGGATCGTTTAGCGCACGCAACACGGCGCTGGCGACATCGCCGACGAACACCGGTTGGAATTTCGTGTGACCGCCGCCGATCAGCGGCAAAACCGGAAGGATGCGGGCAAGTGCCGCAAAGCGATTAAAGAAATCATCCTCGGGACCGAAGACGATGGATGGACGCAGGATGGTCGCGTCGGAAAATGCTTCGCGGACGCGCCGTTCGCCTTCGCCCTTGCTTGCGGCATAGCTGCTTTCGGCATCGACATTCGCGCCGATCGCGGAAATATGCACAAGCGAGGAGACGCCCACCGCCTGTGCTGCCTTGGCAATCGCCGCCGCACCTTCGACATGCACGGCATTGAAGTTCTGACGGCCGCGCGAAAAAAGTATGCCCGTGAGATTGACGACTCCGCTGGCGCCATGAATGGCGGCCGCGATTTGTTCGGGATTGCGCACGTTGCACTTGACGATAGCGATCTGTCCGACATGCCCCATGGGCGGAAGAAAGAAGCCCTGGCTCGGATAGCGCACGGCGACGCGAACGCGGAAGCCGGCGCGCGCTAGTGCGCGAACGGTGTGGCGGCCGACGAATCCTGTGCCGCCGAAAACGGTGATCAAGGTGTTGGTCATCATCCGCTACATAGCCAACGTCGGCGCCGGGGGAAAGGGCTGAGCGCCGCTTTATTCTTCGATGTATTGGCGCTCGCCCGTCGCTGGTTCGACATAAACGGTTATCGGCTTTCCGGTCGTGTCGTCGATGAACCGCTCCTGAGTGCGAACCCAACCCGCACCTGGCGGCCGTGCCATTGTCGGCTTGTAGATCACGCGCTCGAATACGGTACCGACCACGAGCAGAATTCCCCAGAACGCGAATACCGCCGCCGGGGGAAACGTGCCGGTCGCCAGAGCCACCAGTCCGCACAGGATGCAGATGATGGCGATCGCGATCAGAAATCCGCGCAGCACGCTCAATTGTCCGGCTCGAGAATGACCGCCGTGCCGTAGGCGACGATTTCGCTCATGGTTTGCCCGATCTCCGAGGAGTCGAAGCGCATCATCACGACGGCGGTCGCACCCATCACAGTCGCATTCTTGACCATGCGGTCGATGGCCTGGCGTCGGGTTTCCTCGAGCAGTTGCGTGTATTCGTGAATCTCGCCGCCGACGATCGAGCGCAAGCCGGCCATGATATTGCCGCCGAGCCCACGCGAACGAACGACAACGCCGAACACTTCGCCAAGCGTCTGTTTGCGGCGCTGTCCTGGTATGTTTTCCGTCGTGGTCACAAGCATTCCATTGTCCCCATCCGTCGCTGCCGGCAAAGTCTAGCAGAAATTCTATGGCGGCCGTCTTCGTTGACACCCCGGGCAGGCGCCACTAAACATCGCCGCCCATCGGCCCAGATGGCGGAATTGGTAGACGCACTAGTTTCAGGTACTAGCGCTGCAAGGCGTGGAGGTTCGAGTCCTCTTCTGGGCACCACTTCGCGACAGCTCTGAACTCAGCGGAGAAGCGGCAATGGTCAAAAGGAAGCCGGCGCCCGTGCGAAAGGGCGTGCCGAAGAAATCGCCCGCCGCCAACACGACGCCGCGCGGAAAGAAGCGCGACGTCGTCGATGAAACCTCCGATGCGAGCTTCCCCGCCAGCGATCCGCCGAGTTGGACGCCGGTCACCGGCGAAAAAAAGATGCACAGTTGACGCGGACATCGTGTCGCTTCACCAGTAAGCGATGGACGCCGCTATACGTCTTGCGACAAATGCCGACATCGCGTCGTGGCTCGAAATCGTGCGCGAGGTCGAGCCCCTGTTCGGCCCGATGCCTAGGTTCGACGTCACGCTCAAAAACAATATCATAAGGGGTACAGCCTTATGCGCCGAGGATGGCAAAGGCGGTGTTGATGGCGGATTGCTGCTCGGCGGCGAGGCGCCTGACCATTGGATCCGCTGGCTTGCGGTGCGGCGCTCAGCGCGCGGGCAGGGCACGGGCGCGGCACTGGTCGGCGAGGCTATGGCTCGGTGCGCCGCACCCTGCACGATTTCGCTCGCGACATTCGGTGTCGACAATGCGCAGGGCAGACCGGCGCGTAACCTTTATCAACGTCTCGGATTCGTCGCCGGCGAAATGTTGCCGCGTGGACCGGAAGGCGGCACGCGCCAAAGCTTCACTCTGGTGCGCTCGTGACCGCGCGCGGGCTGCGAAACATCCGTCTGCTTGGCATTTTCAACTTCTGTTTGGACTTCCGCATCTATGCGCCGATCGCGGTCGTGTACTTCGCGCACATCACCGGCTCGTACGCGCTGGCAGTGCTCATCTTTTCGTTCGCCAAGATCGCTTCGACAATATTCGAAGTACCGACGGGCGTGTTTTCGGACTTTGCCGGCCGCAAGATCACGATCATCGTCGGACAGTTTGCAAGTCTCGCGAGCATCGCATCTTACGCTGTCGCCGGTGACTTTCAAATTCTGGCCGTGGGAGCGATCTTTGAGGGCCTCGCATTCTCCTGCTTCAGCGGCAACAACGAAGCGCTTCTCTACGACACGCTGAAGGAAGAACGTGAGGAGGCGCACTATGCCGAGTATCAGGGCCGGGCGAGCTCGATGTTCCAGATCGCGCTCGCCGTGTCGGCTCTCTTGGCGGCAATCATCCTCGGCTGGTCCGGCATGCGGATGCTTTATGTGCTTTCACTGGTCCCGCAAGCAGCCGCTCTGGCGGTGGCTCTATTCTTCCACGAGCCGAAGCAGCATGATCGCCGCTTCGAAGCCAATGTCTTTGCCCATGTGTCCGAAGCATTCGCCGGCTTCGTGCGCGACATACGGCTGCGCGACCTCAGCATCGCGTCGATTCTTGGCTTTGCGCTGGGCGAGGCCAAACACATGTTCTATCCCGCCTTCTTCGCGTTGCTCTGGCCGGCTTGGGCGCTGGGCGTGGCAGGCATGCTCGTCCATGGTTTCGCGGCGCTCGGGTTTCGCGCGGCAGGCGCATTAATCAGGCGCTATCGCGAATTTCCCGTTCTTTTGTGGTCCAACGTCACCGCCATCACATTGGGCGTTGGGGCAGTCGCGGTTCCGACAGTGGCAAGCCCCGTGATTTCCTCCCTGAACTCGTTTCCGTTCGGTCCGAGCGTGGTTGCGCAGGGCAGCCTGATGCAAAAGGCGTTCAGCGATGCGCAGCGCGCCACCATGGGATCGTTGATCGCATTGGGCGGCAACCTGCTCTTCGCGGTGGCGGTTTTTGCTATCGGCGCACTGGCCGACAGGATTGGTCCGCGCTATGCCTTGCTAACGGCGGAGATTCTCTCCATATCCGTCACGTTTTTGTATTGGAGGCTGTACCGTTCGGTCGATGCCGGAGAAACGGTGAGCGAAACGCATGAAGATCAAACTGCATAAAGGTGATTTGCCCGGCACCGTCGATCTTGGCCCGCTGGTTGCAGTCGACAGCGAGACACTCGGACTCAATCCCGTACGCGACCGGTTGTGCTTGGTTCAGCTATCCGCCGGTGACGGGATCTGTCATGCCATCCAATTCGCGCCGGAATCCTATGCGGCCCCAAATCTCAAGAAGATGCTCGTCGATCCGAAGGTCACCAAGATGTTTCACTTCGCGCGCTTCGATGTTGCGATGTTCCAGCGTTATCTCGGAGTGACGACCGCGCCCATCTACTGCACCAAGATCGCCTCGAAGCTCGTGCGGACTTATACCGACAAGCACGGATTGAAGGATCTGGTGAAGGAATTGCTCTCCGTCGATCTCTCGAAGGAACAGCAGAGTTCGGACTGGGGCGCTCCGGAACTCAGCGAAAAGCAACTCGCGTATGCCGCCAACGATGTCGCCTATCTTCATCGATTGAAAGAGGTGCTCGATGGCATGCTGGCGCGCGAACACCGCACGGCGTTGGCGCAGGCCTGTTTCGACTTCCTGCCTGCCCGTGCCGAACTGGACCTCGCAGGGTGGGACGGCATCGACATTTTCGAACACTGAATCTCGAGTAGTAGCCATAGGCGGCTCTTAACCCTGCGCAATAATGTAACTTGAATGACGTGCCGGGCTGGTTCACACTTGGCACGATTTTCGCGTGGTCGACGGACCGGGAAAGCTCCGCAACGCGAGAGCGCCACAAGTCCTTGAAGACCGTCAACAATTAAGGGAACTCATGGCGACCGCCAAAATCAAGCCGATCAAGCCTGCGCTGGCCCTCGAGCGTGACCTGGCGGCCGCTCGGCGCGTGCTCAAGCACGCCGCCGACGCCGTCGGTGCCCTGGGTTCGTCGCTCAACGGCGACTTCTCGCGCGCGATCGATACGATCTTGGCCGTCGAGGGCAGGATCATCGTCAGCGGCATGGGCAAGTCGGGTCATGTCGGGCGCAAGATCGCCGCCACCCTTGCCTCGACCGGCACGCCGGCGCTGTTTCTCCACCCTGCGGAAGCGAGCCACGGCGACCTCGGCATGGTCACCCGCGCCGATGCTCTCTTGATGCTTTCCAACTCCGGCGAAACTGCCGAGCTCGCCGATCTCATCACATACGGTAAGCGCCTCTCCATTCCGCTGATCGGCGTCGCGAACAACCCCGAGTCCAGATTGCTGCAGGCGTCCGATGTCGCGCTTCTGCTGCCCAAGGCGCAGGAGGCATGCCCGATGGGTCTGGCGCCGACCACCTCGACGACGATGATGCTCGCACTCGGCGATGCGCTCGCCGTCGCCTTGATGGAGCGACGCGGTTTCTCCGCCGAGCAGTATCGCGATTTTCATCCGGGTGGTTCGCTGGGCAAGAAGCTCATCCGCGTCAGCGACATTATGCACAAGGAAGAGGAACTACCGCTCGTAAAGCCCAATACTTCGATGCGTGAGGTTCTCATCACCATGACTTCCGGCAAATACGGTGGATTCACGGGATACGCCGGGGTGGTTGATAAGAGCGGCGCTTTGGTAGGCATCATTACCGATGGCGACCTGCGTAGGCACATGGAGCCCGCCTTGCTCTACCGCAAGGCGCGGGAAGTCATGACGCCGAACCCAAAAACGGTACCACCGGACATGCTGGCGGCGGCGGCGTTGACCTTCATGAACGCCAAGCCGCCGAAGGTCACGCATCTGTTTGTCGTGGATCCGAAGGCATCTGTGAAAAGGCCGATCGGTTTTCTCAGCGTGCACGACTGTCTGCGCGCAGGATTGTCCTGAATGACACGGCGCTCAAACGTGACGGAGGCCGTCGTCCAGACGATCGGTAGCGCCACGGCGCGGGCGCGACGCGACTGGTCCGCGCGTACACGCGACACGGCGTTCCACGCCTTGCGCTATTCGCGTTTTGTCGGCGTGATGAAGCGAGCATTGCCGACAGCAGCCGGCGCGCTCATTGCCATCGTGCTTATCTTTGCGCTCTTGCCGCGGCAGACGGACAAAGTCTCTTTCGCCTACGAGAGCATGGGACGCATCGACAACGATCTGGCAATGTTGAAGCCGCGTCTCACCGGCAGCGACCAATCAGGCAATCCGTTCGTCATTACAGCCGACGCGGCGATCCAGCAGGGCGCGAATGCGCACAAGGTCTTGCTGAAAAAAGTCGAGGCCGATCTCACTTTCGACAAGAACCGCTGGATGAATGCGAGCGCGATGCAGGGTTTCGTGGATATGGATAAGAGCGCGCTCACGCTGACGGGTGGAATAGCCGTGTTTTCCGACGACGGTTACGAGCTTCACACTGAGCGCGCCAATGTCGATCTCAAAAAGGGTATTTTCCACGGGCCCGGCGAGGTGACGGGGCAGGGACCAATGGGGACGCTGCGCGCCGATACTTTCGAGCTCGACCGCGCAACGAAACAAATCACCCTGCATGGACACGTGCAGATGACCATCGTCCCGTCACAGGCGCACAAGCCATGATGCGCACGCTCATCCTGATCGCACTTCTGGCGCCCACCCTTGCTTACGCGGCGACGTCGCCGCTGTCGCCGCACGATGCCAACCAGCCGATCCATGTCTCGTCGGACAATTTCGTCGCCGAGAAAAATCCTGCGACCGCCGGCGGCGTCACCGGCACCTATTCAGGCAACGTGATCATCGTTCAGGGCGACAACAAGATGCGCTCGGATACGGTGCGCATCTTGGTGGTCAACGACAAGCCGCAGAAAATATTTTTCAACGGCAACGTGGTGGTGAATTCCCCGTCGGGAACCGCGACAGGCGATGCCGGCGTCTATGACGTTGCACCGCGTCTCGTGACGCTGACCGGACATGTCGTGCTGACGAAAGAGAAGAACGTCATGCGCGGCGCACAGCTCACGGTCAATCTTGTCACCGGAATTGCGCAGCTTGGCGGCGGCGCCAATGGTACGCATGGCAGAGTCCAGGGACTTTTCACGCCGCCGCCGCAATCGGGCAGCAAATGATTGGTTTCATCCTTCTTTAAACACGACTTAGGCATGGTTCCAGCGCATGAAGACAAACGATAGAGACGTCAGCGAAGCGGGTGAGCTTTCGACGCGTCCGCGCGTGATTGAAGGCGGCAAGGGACTCGTCGTGACGCGCATTGCCAAGAGCTACAATCGCCGCCCGGTGGTGCGCTCCGTCTCTCTCTCGCTCAAGCGCGGCGAAGTCGTTGGCCTGCTCGGACCGAACGGTGCCGGCAAGACGACGTGCTTTTATATGATCACCGGACTCATTCCGGGCGACGCTGGCACGATCGAAGTCGATGGAACCGATGTCACGCGACTTCCCATGTATCGCCGCGCGCGCCTCGGCATCGGTTATCTGCCGCAGGAAGCGTCGATCTTTCGCGGCTTGACAGCGGAGGAAAATATCCGCGCCGCCGCCGAATTGGTGGAGCCGGATCCGAACCGCCTGAGCGCAATGGTCGAAGAATTGCTCGCCGAATTCGGTATCACGCATGTCAGGCATACGCCCGCAATCGCGTTGTCTGGCGGTGAGCGGCGTCGCGTCGAAATTGCGCGCGCACTGGCAACACATCCGTCCTACATCCTGCTCGACGAACCGCTGGCCGGCATTGATCCCATCGCGGTCGGCGAGATTCGCGATCTGGTCGTGCATCTCAAGGATCGCGGCATCGGCGTTCTCATCACCGATCACAATGTGAGAGATGCGCTCGACATCATCGATCGCGCCTACATCCTTCACGATGGGCTTGTGCTGAAGGAAGGAACACCGGCAGAGATCGTCGGCGATCGCGACGTCCGCCGTGTCTATCTGGGCGAGAGGTTCTCGCTCTAGCCATGACCTGGGTGCCAGCATGGCCGGCGTAGGACAGAAGCTGGAAATCCGGCAAGGCCTTGGCCTTGTCATGACACCGCAACTGCAGCAGGCCATCAAGCTGCTGCAATTGTCGAACATCGAACTTGCAGAATTTTGCGAGCAGGAGTTGGAGCGCAATCCGTTGCTTGAACGAGACGACGGTCCGGCCGATCCGCAAGCGGAGCCTCCGGCAGCCGACGCCAAGCCGGAAGCCCTCGACGCCGAACTTGCCCGCGAGGATTTCTCCAAGGTCGCCGACCTCGATTCAGGACAGGAAAATCTTTACGACGGCGATACGCCACAACCAGTCGCCGCGCAGCAAGGGACGCCCTTGAGCGACTGGTCGAGTGTCAAGTCCGGCAACACCATCGACGGCGACGAGGATCTGCTCGAGTCGACGGTTGCGGGTGGCGGCACGCTAAAGGATCATCTTGAAGACCAGCTGACGATCGCAGCATTGTCGCCGGACCGGCGGCTGATCGGTCTCGCGCTCATCGATTCCATCGATGAAGCAGGGTACCTGCGCGCCGAACTCAGCGAACTTGCGGCGCGGCTGGGAATTGAAGTCAGCGTTGTCGAAGAGGTTCTGAGCGTGGTCCAAGGCTTCGAACCCATCGGGGTCGGCGCGCGCGACCTCGCCGAATGTCTTGCGCTCCAGCTCAAGGCGCAAAACCGGTACGACCCCGCCATCGCGGCGCTGCTGAGCCGCCTCGACCTTGTGGCCCGTCGCGACACGGCGGCCTTGACCGAGCTTTGCGGCGTGGATGCGGCGGACGTCCTGGACATGATCGCCGAGATACGGCGCCTGACGCCAAAGCCGGGCCTTGCATTCAGCACCGAACCTATCCAGGCGGTCGTGCCCGACGTGTTCGTCCGCGTCGGGCCGGATGGCGGCTGGCATGTTGAACTCAACGCAGACACGCTGCCGAGGCTCTTGGTCAACAGCCGTTACTATTCGCAGGTATCGAAGGGCGCGCGTGACAAGGATTCCAAGACCTATCTCACCGAGTGTCTCAATACCGCCAATTGGCTTGTGAAGAGTCTCGATCAGCGTGCGCGCACGATCCTGAAAGTCGCAACTGAAATCGTTCGCCAGCAGGATTCATTTCTCACCTATGGTGTGCGGCACCTTCGCCCGCTCAACCTGCGCACCATTGCCGATGCGATCTCGATGCATGAATCGACGATCAGCCGCGTTACCTCGAACAAATTTATCTCGACGCCGCGCGGCATGTTCGAACTCAAATACTTCTTCACGGCTTCGATCCAGGCGGTGAATGGTGCCGAAGCCCATTCAGCCGAGGCTGTTCGCGACCGCATCAAAGAACTGATCCAGAACGAAGACGCGGTCGAGATTCTATCCGACGACAGGATCGTTGCGTTGCTCACCGCCGACGGTGTCAATATTGCGCGCCGCACCGTCGCCAAATACCGCGAAGCCATGCGGATTCCCTCGTCTGTGGAACGCCGCAGGCTAAAGTCAATGGATGAATCCACGAGCGCCACCCTTCGGTAAATGCAAGCGTTGACATTCCGGATGGGCGGGCCTAAACACCCGCGCCTTCGAACGGGGCGTGTCGAAAAACAGCGGAACTTTTGGGCTGCAAAGCGCGTTCAGGCCACAACAGAAGAAGGCCATGCGGGTTCGGGTTTCAGGTAAACAGGTCCAGATCGGCGAAACGCTCCAGGTCGGCGTGCGCAACCGTCTGGAGGATGTTGTCGGCAAGCATTTCGACGGCGGCGCGGAGGCAAATGTCGTGTTCTCCTACAACGGTCCGTTCTATCGCGCCGACTGCACCTTGCATTTGGATTCCCGCACAGTTTTCAAGTCGGAAGGCGAAGGCCAGGACGCTCATCAGGCCTTCGACAAAGCCTGCGTTCATATGGAAGTGCAGTTGCGCCGGTACAAGCGCAAGCTGAAGAATCATCACGCCAAGGTTCGCACGCGTACGCGCGTGGCGGGCTAACTGCAAATCATAGGTTGTCGATGAACATCTCCGATCTGCTGAAACCGGCTGCCGTCATTGCGTCACTCAAAGTTCAGGGCAAGAAGCACCTGCTGCAGGAGTTATCGGCTCGCGCCGCACTGGTGACGCGTCTGCCCGAGCGCAAGATCTTCGAGACACTGACGGAGCGCGAACGGCTCGGCACGACCGGCGTCGGGCAAGGGATCGCCATTCCGCACGGGCGGCTCGCCGATATCGAGGAAATCGCAGGCGTGTTCGCCAGGCTCGAAACGCCCATCGATTACGATGCGGTCGACAATCAGCCTGTTGATCTCGTCTTCATGCTGTTGGCGCCTGAACGCGCCGGTGCCGACCATTTGAAAGCGCTGGCGCGCGTCTCGCGTCTGTTGCGCAATCAGGCCGCGACCGAAAAGTTGCGCGCTGCCAAATCGGCGGAAGCGCTCTACGCCATCCTCACCGACACGACGGGTCTCGCGGGCGCCCAGGCGGCGTAAGAGCCGGCAGTTTTGCGTCAGGCGTTTCGCGCCATGAGTCCGCCGTCGACCGGTATCACTGTGCCTGTCAGAAACGACGCCGCCGGCAGGCAGAGGCTGAGCGTCATGTGCGCAACCTCTTCGGGATCTCCGTAGCGGCGCAGTGCCGTGCGGCGCTTGGCATAGACGGTCTTGTCCTCCTCGGGAATCGGCGCGGTCATGGCCGTTCGTATTGGACCCGGGCAAATGCAGTTCACCGTGATGCCCTCCGGCCCCAACTCGACGGCCAACGCACGGGTGAGGCCGGCGACGCCGGCTTTGGCGGCCGAATAGGGCGTGTCGCGCGCTGTTGCGCCCAACGCTTCAGTCGATGCGATGTTGACGATGCGCGGGCTCGCCGATTTGCGCAGATAGGGCAGAGCGGCGCGAACCGTACGTTGGTGCGCGGTCAGCAGGACCGACAGCGCGCGCGCCCAGATTTCGTCATAGCGCCCGTGATCGACCGACACGCCGGCGGGTATGCCGGCGTTGTTGATGAGCACGTCGAGTCCATCGAACGCCTGGGCGGCGTCATTGACGACGCGGGTGATCGCGTCGGCATCGCTGACGTCCAGCGCCCACGCTTTGGCGTTGCCGCCGCCGTCGCGAATTTCTTTGGCAACGACCTCCGCGTCGGCCACGCTCAAATCGGTGACCGCGACCTTGGCGCCTTCGTCGGCGAAGGCGTGAGCCGTTGCACGCCCCATGCCGCTCGCGGCGCCTGTCACAAGCACCGACAAGCCGCGCACGGAGCGGTTCAGTTTCTTCACCGGGTCCATTTCATTCTCCGCAAAAGCCTGCGCAAGCTTCCGGTTCGAACGCCCGCTTGTCCAGAGGCCGGCGGATTAGAGGTCGCCCTGCGAAACAAAAAGCCGACGGTCATTTCTGACCGCCGGCTTCTCCCGTTGAACCGATCCGTGCAGGAGGGGGGCTAATGCACGGACACAGGAGTCAGTTCGTTCTGCACCGCGGCGCCATAGGCGCTGTCATAAGCATCGGTGTAACCGAGCACGGTGCCATCCACGGCATGCAGAACGTATAGCTTCACGCCAGGCGGCAAAGTGATGCCTGCGGGGATGAGACCCAGCCGATGAGCTTCCTCGTCGCCAGTCGGCTTGATGTAGGCGATGCGACCCGCATCGAAAGAAGGCGTCTTCTTGGTGTTCAGTTCGTCGTTGTTCATGACAGATCTCCTTCGCCCATCCCATTCGTCTTGCCGGACTTCGTCCGGATCGCAATCGTCCGTATGACGCTTTCAGCTTTCGGCCTGGCGAGTTCGATCGTAAGCAGTCCATTCTCCAACGCGGCACCCGTCACTTCGATCCCTTCCGCGAGCACAAATGCGCGCTGGAACTGCCTTGCTGCAATGCCACGATGCAGGAATTGTTTCTCCGACGGCTCGGATTGCTTGCCGCGAACGACGAGCTGGCGACCTTCGACCGTGACGTTCAATTCATCGCGGCCAAAGCCTGCGACAGCGAGCGTAATGCGCAGCTTCTCTTCTTCGGGCTGTTCGATGTTGTAGGGCGGATAGCCGTCTGCGGCGGTCTTGGCAGTCCGCTCGAGCAGACGCTCGAGGTGCTCGAAACCGAGCAGAAACGGGCTGTTGAAATAGACGGTTCGGTTCATATCAAAGCCCTCCTTCAAGCGGCTTTGGGTACTCGGTGGCCCCGCAAGCGGCGGCCGGTATGGCGTCGGCAACCCCGGCAAGGGCGTCACCTTCTGCTAGTTAAGAATGTGGGGTGTGGTTGCGCCAAATCAAGGTCTGGAAAAGCGCTGATTTAATCGTGGGTTGCTTCTTAAAAACGCCTTTTGTTCTGCTGTATGCAACATCTATGCGCCAGCGGCTCATGCGCTTTCTCGAGGCACTTCAGGTGATTACTGCCGCATCAGCCCGCCGCCAGCGTACAGAGTTGCGCGAGCGAATCCGGCAATAGCCAACCGCCAATCTCAGCGATGCGTCCTTCACGAATGTCGGCATCGAGAACTTCCGCAAGGTCGCGCTGCTCGAAGCGTTGACGCAACTCGCGTGCTGCGGCCCGTGCGCTGAAAGAAGGAAGTGACGCGCGCGCCACAGCTCCCAGGCGCGCCGCCTGTTCGCGATCGACGAGTGTCGCGAGTAGGTCATCATAGGGAGTCGGTGCATAGCGATGGCTTAGCCACCGCGGTAGCGTCAAGCCAAGCGCTGCTGCGCCGAGTGCTGCGGCAATCCCGCCACTGGCCACCATTGTCCGACGCGAAAGTCGCGGTTGATTCATCGCATCTCCCGCTTCAGATGATCGGCCAAGCGCAGTGTCAGCGCTACAAGATTCATTGTCGGATTGGATGCGCTGTAGGTCGGGAACACGCCGCTGCCGCTGACATAGAGATTCGACAGGCCGTGCACCTTCGAGTCGGCATCAACGACGCCCTGTTTTGGATCGACGTGCATGCGCGTCGTGCCCAAATGGTGATCGCCCCAATCCAAGGCCGCCAGCCAGCCTTCGCGTGATTTAAGGTTGAGACGCATCATGCCGCTGCGTGCGGCCAGCAATTGACGGCCGAGTTCGCGCATCGTCATCCGGTAGCGGGCAAAATCGGAATCCGAAATGAGGTTGCTAAGCTTGAGCCGCGGCAGTCCGAGGATGTCGCGGTCGCTGGTCAGCGTCACGCGCCTTTCAGGATCAGGTTCGAGTTCGAGGCCGCAGCCGACAGAATAGGCCTTTGCGTTGCTGGCATCGACTCCGAGAGAAAGCGCCGTCGTAATTACGGCAGCCTTGCCGACTTCGTCGAGCTCCACCGCGTTTTCCACCGTCGTCAGCGAGCCAAGCACCTTGCTGTTGCGCTTGAAGTCGTCGCGCGGAGCAAATGCTGGGCGCACCAGGGCCCCATTCAGGTCATAGGCGTTGAAGTAATAGCCCGGAATATCGCCGGCGAAAGAAACAAGCGTCGCGGTGTCGCGCGGAATGGGGTGATCGGCAAAAAAACGTCCCACGAGGTCGTTGCCGTTGCCGACACCACCCGAAGCGACATCGCGTGAAGCGAGCATCAGTCGCGCATTTTCGATCGCGCCGAGCGCGAGGACCGTTGCACGCGCCTTCACCGAGAATTTTCGTCCATTGAGCGTAGAGATCTCGCAGTGATCGAGCCTCGCGGCGTTCGGCGCAAGGCTCAAATGCGTCGCATTGGCATGCAAAAAGAGCTTCAGATTCGCGACGCGCTTCAAGTCGGAGGCATAGCGTTCGCCGAAATGCGTCGGCAGAACGCTGTCGCGTTGCCTGCTGAATTGGAACCAGCTCGTGTAGACCCCGCCGCTCCCGAGTGCCAAGGGTTCGGCCACTTCCGCCATGGGCTTCGTCGAGCGGTCGTAGCTCCAGGGTCCGGCTTCGACAAGCGCCTGCGCACGCCTGAAATAGGGTTGCAATTCCCGGATTCCGAAGGGCCAGCCGGAATAGCGCACCCAGTCGCGCCGCTCGAAATCGATCGGATCGAGCGGCCGACACCAACCGCCCCAATGGTTGCTGCCACCTCCCAAATAGCGCATGCGCGATGCGTCGAGCGGCAAATAAGACACGCCCGCAACCTTACCGGCGTAGAGCGCTTGGGTCTTCGCATCAAATTCCATCCCGCCGCTCTCGAAGAGCATGACCTTGAGCGGCGTCTGGGCCAGAGCGAGCGCCAACGTGATCCCCGCCGGTCCGCCGCCGATGATCGCCACGTCTGGTTGCAAGATCGTGCCCGTCGGAATGGCTCGGGCATCAATGAACGCGTTCAAATCGGAAATATCCGCAAACTGCTCGCGGCACGGTATAGGGACGGCGAGAGCATGTCTTGTCGCAATTGTCGCGGAACCCAATTTGAGACGCGCCGCGATTGAGCGGCGAAAGCAACACTCAAACGTGTTGGTCCAACCTCTTGCGTGCGCTGCACATTACCGCGACTATCGACTTCTGGCTGGAAGCGCAACCGACCGAGGAGACGAATGCGCGCCCTTCTCGCATTGATATTGGTATTAGGCCTGAGCGGCTGTACCGATCGTGAGCGCAGTCATCTCGACGCTTTTTTTGACTCAGATTCGCCGTTTCCTGACGACTCGCCCGCGCCATCGGCACCCATTCCGGCCCAGCTGAATCCCAAGTGCCGTGAAGTTGCATCGGATCGTTCGGCCGACGTGCAGGCACAAGGATTCGACGGCAACGTCGCACGCACGGTCTACAATTCCGTCTATGCCGATTGTGTCGCCTGGGCGAAGCGCGAATCTGAATTGCAGTAGACAACTGCGCACGCGCAATCCGAAATGGTGGAGCCAAGCGGGATCGAACCGCTGACCTCCTGCATGCCATGCAGGCGCTCTCCCAGCTGAGCTATGGCCCCCATTTCCGGAGAACAGGTATCGGGCATCAGGTATCAGAAATTCTGGGTGGCTGGATCAGCCGTCTGATGCCTGATCCCTGATACCTGTGTCTAGCGCTCGTCCTTTTCGATGTCGGCGTCGATGATTCCGCTGACATCGTCATTTTCGTCTTCGTCATCTTCCAGAAGACTATCGTCTTCCTCTTCCTCGTCATCTTCGACGACGATATCTTCGATATCGTCTTCATCGACCACTTGCATGCCGGTGCCTTCGGTCTCTGTCTCTTCGGCGGCTTCTTCCTCTTCGTCGTCCTCCCCGGTTGCCGCAACGACGAGGGGCGCCTCATCGGGGACGGGCTCGACAATCTCCTCGGCGTCCTCGCTCTCCTCTTCCTCGTTCTCCGCGTCCTCGTCCTCGGCTTCGGCCGGAACGGGTTGTGCGGGCACCGGTTCCGGTTGGCGCGGGCGGCGCTGCTTGTAGAGCGCCTCAGGCTCGAAGGTGAAATGACACTTCGGGCATTCGATAGGCCGCTTCTGCAGGTCGTAAAAGCGCGCGGCACAGCTGGGGCACACGCGTTTCAGTCCTAGATCTGCCTTGACCAAGCTCTTGCTTCCCATAAAGAAAGGGTTGTGTTGGAAGGCGGGTCGTTTGCCACGCCTGCAACGGCCTGTCAAAGAGACTTTTAGGCTTGAAAATGCAGGGTTCCGCCATCAGACCGCTGAAATCCCGCCGTTGCGGCCCCCTTCGTGGCACCATTGCCGTTCCGGGCGACAAGTCGGTGTCGCATCGCGCGCTGATCCTCGGAGCACTCACAGTTGGCGAAACCCGGATCAGCGGGCTTTTGGAGGCTGAGGACGTTCTCGACACGGCGGAGGCGATGCGTCGGTTTGGCGCTCAACTTGTGCGTCACAGCAGCGGTCAATGGTCCGTTCTGGGGACCGGCGTGGGCGGCTGGGCTGAGCCGGAGAGTGTTCTCGACTTCGGTAATTCAGGGACCGGTTCGCGCCTGGTTATGGGCGCCATGGCGACGACGCCGATAACCGCCGTATTTACCGGCGACGAGTCGCTGCGCGCACGGCCGATGGCACGCGTACTGGATCCGCTGCAACACTTCGGCGCGAGCTACATTGCGCGCGATGGCGGACTGATGCCCGTCACGCTGACTGGAGCCGCACCGGCGATTTGCATCGATCACAAGGTCTCGGTCGCGTCGGCGCAGGTCAAGTCGGCGCTGTTGCTTGCGGCTCTCGGAGCGCCGGGCCGCTCGCGCATCGTGCAGGATGTCCTGACCCGCGATCATACCGAGAAAATGCTCGCCGCCTTCGGAGCGGACGTCTCGATCGAACCACTCGGCAAAGGCGAGGCAGTTCATGTGACGGGCGAAGTCGACCTCGTGCCATGCAGTGTCGAGGTGCCGCGCGATCCCTCGTCGGCAGCTTTCGCCATTGTTGCCGCCCTGATCGTTCCCGGATCCGAACTGCGCCTGCCAGCGATACTTTTGAATTCGCGCCGCACCGGTCTCGTTCAAACCTTGCTCGAGATGGGCGCCAACATCGTGACGGAAAATGAGCGCCAAAGCGGCGGCGAAACGATCGGCGATCTGCTGGTGCGCGCATCCGCGCTTCGCGGCGTCGACGTGCCACCCGACCGGGCGCCTGCGATGATCGACGAATATCCCATCCTCGCAATTGCGGCGTCATTTGCCGAAGGCGAGACCAGGATGCACGGCCTGGAAGAATTGCGCGTGAAAGAAAGCGACCGGCTTGCGTCAATCGCGGCGGGACTGAAGGCGAACGGGCTTAGCGTGTCCGAAGCGCCGGACTCATTGACGGTGGAGGGCAGGGGCGTTGACGGCGTTCCTGGCGGCGCCCGCGTCGCGACACATCGCGACCACCGCATCGCCATGTCGTTTTTGACGATGGGACTCGGCTCGAAGGATTCAGTTTCTGTCGACGACACATCGATGATCGCGACCAGCTTTCCCGAGTTCGAAAAACTGATGCGCGACCTCGGCGCCGACTTTCAGGCGGTGAACGCGTGAGCATCGTCATCGCCGTCGATGGCACGGCAGCGTCGGGCAAGGGCACGCTTGCCAAGAGACTCGCTCGCCATTTCAATTTCGCGCATATGGATTCCGGCGCGCTCTATCGCCTGACGGCGCTTGCCGTTTTGGATCAGCAGGGCGATCCGTCGAGCGAGGCCGATGCCGTCAAAGGCGCCCGCACGATCGACCTGGCGCGCGCGGGCGATCCCGTCATCCGCAGCGACAAGATCGGCCAAGCCTCGTCGCAGGTTGCCGCCATTCCGGCGGTCCGCCGCGCACTGCTGGACTTTCAAAAATCATTCCTCGCGCACCCACCGGGAAACAGCCGTGGTGCGGTGATGGATGGCCGCGACATTGGTACAGTGATCGCACCATCCGCGACCGCTAAACTGTTCGTTGACGCAAAGCCCGAAGTGCGCGCGCACCGTCGCTGGCTCGAATTGAAAAGCCTGGGAATTGACCGCAAAGAGGCTGAATTGCTGGCCGAAGTCATCGCCCGCGATCACGCGGATCGCACCCGCTCCATCTCGCCACTGCGACAGGCCGCAGACGCCAGCTTGCTCGATACCAGCACTTTGGGTATAGACGCCGCGTTCGCGGCTGCCCTTGCCCTGGTTGAACCCAAGGTGACAAGCGCGCTCAAGGCCGGCCACAGGGGTTAGGAGACCCGGTCGCCTCACCGAGCCACCGCAAACTTGACTGACAACTCAACCGCCCGCGCGGAACTGCATCCGTTCGGGAAGTCCATCGGCAAAAACCGATCGGCACAAACGCACGAATTGGAAAAACACTGAATGGCTCGCCACGCGACCACAACCAAAGTTCACGAACACGCCAATGCAATTTCGTCTCCGAGCCGCGACGACTTCGCGGCGATGCTCGAAGCAAGCTTCGAGACCCAATCCCCCCAGGAAGGCGCCGTCATCACCGGCACCGTCGTCGCCATCGAAAACGACTTTGCCGTCGTCGATGTCGGCCTGAAAACCGAGGGGCGCGTCTCCCTCAAGGAATTCTCCATGCCCGGCGTGCCGCCGAGCATCGCGGTGGGCGACCAGGTGGAGGTCTATCTGGAGCGCGTGGAAAACGCTCTTGGCGATGCCGTACTCTCGCGTGACAAGGCGCGCCGCGAAGAAAGCTGGATCAAGCTCGAGCGCGCCTTCAACGAGCAGACCCGCGTCACCGGGGTGATCTTCGGGCGCGTCAAGGGCGGCTTCACCGTCGATCTCGACGGCGCTGTTGCGTTTCTTCCCGGCAGCCAGGTCGATGTGCGACCCATGCGCGATGTCGGTCCGCTGATGAATCAGCCGCAACCCTTCCAGATCCTGAAAATGGATCGCCGCCGCGGCAACATCGTGGTGTCACGGCGTGCTGTGCTTGAGGAGCGTCGCGCCGAAGAGCGCACGTCGCTGGTCGCCAGCCTGCAGGAAAAGCAGATGGTCGAAGGCGTGGTCAAAAACATCACCGACTATGGCGCGTTCGTCGATCTCGGCGGCGTCGACGGGCTCCTGCACGTCACCGACATCGCCTGGCGCCGCGTCAGCCATCCGACCGAAGTTCTGTCGGTGGGCCAGACGGTCAATGTGCAGATCATCAAGATCAATCACGAGACGCAGCGCATCAGTCTCGGCATGAAGCAGCTGCAGACCGATCCGTGGGAAGGCGTCAGCGTCAAATATCCGGTGGGTGCCAAGTTCACCGGCAAAGTGACGAACGTCACCGACTATGGCGCGTTCGTCGAACTCGAACCAGGCGTCGAAGGGCTCGTCCACGTTTCGGAAATGTCGTGGGTGAAAAAGAACGTCGCCCCGTCCAAGATCGTCGTGCCGGGCACCGAGGTTGAAGTGCAGGTATTGGAGGTTGATTCAAACAAGCGCCGCATCTCGCTGGGCCTGAAGCAGACGCAGGACAATCCGTGGGAAGCCTTCGTCCGCGATCATCCGGTCGGGAGCACCATCGAAGGCGAGATCAAGTCGATCACCGAATTCGGCCTGTTCATTGGTCTCGGCGGCGAAATCGACGGCATGGTGCATCTCTCCGATCTCAGCTGGTCGAAGGCCGGCGACGAAGCGATCAAGGACTATGAAAAGGGCCAGGTGGTTTCGGCCAAGGTGCTCGATGTCGATGCGGAAAAGGAACGCGTCAGCCTAGGCATCAAACAACTCGGAGACGATCCGATCGAAAAGGCCGGCGCTGGCGGCGGCGCCCTGAAGAAGAATCAGGTCATCACAGCCACGGTCACCGAAGTGAACGACGGCGGCATCGAGGTCCAGCTGGCGGACGGCATCAAGTCGTTCGTCCGCCGCTCCGATCTGGCGCGCGACCGCAACGACCAACGCCCGGAGCGTTTCCAGACGGGCAACAAGGTGGACGTACTCGTCACGCAAGTCGACAAGTCGAGCCGGAAAGTCTCGGTCTCGATCAAGGCGCGCGAAATTGCAGAGGAAAAGGAAGCCGTGGCGCAATATGGCTCCTCCGACTCCGGCGCCTCCCTCGGCGACATCCTTGGAGCGGCGCTCAAGAAGCGTGGCGGCAAGAAGGGTGAGAAGGACGAGAAGGACGAGAAGGACGAGGAATAGTCCGCGATTCTCTTGCAATCAAAAAGGGCGCGCAGCGATGCGCGCCCTTTTCATATCTGGCCTCCTGTCATCCTACTGACATAACCATGGCAGTAGGCCTGGGTTAGCCTCTCATTCCAGATGGAGAGAGGCATGAGATACACAGCAATGATCGTCGGTTTTCTGCTCGCGACTTTGACCCAGGTCGGCGCGGCCGAAATTGGACAGTCTGACTATGTCGAGTTCACCGTTCACGACCTTGCCAAAACGAAGACGTTCTACAGCGCGGTTTTCGGCTGGACGTTCGCCGACTATGGCCCGACCTATGCGAGCTTCGATGACGGAAAAATCGGCGGCGGCTTCACGACGGACGGCGCGCCTCATCCGGGCGGACCGCTGATGGTCTTCTATGTCGCCAATATCGAAGCGGCGTTGCAGAGGGTGAAGGCCGCGGGTGGCATCGTCCTGAAGTCGCCGTTTGACTTCCCTGGTGGGCGACGCTTTCACTTCCGCGATCCCGACGGCTACGAAGTCGCCGTTTGGTCGCAGAAGTAAGACCATCCAATTTGATGAAACTCTTAGCGAAGGTCTGATCGGAATGTGGTCGCTGTAAATCACTCAGCCGATCGTCCGCGCTATACGGTTGTACTTAACGCCTCATTATCTGAGCGCGTTTTATCCTCGGGGACAGTGTTCAAAGCGGTTTCGGGGATCGTCGATGTCAAGTGAGTCGTTCGGCGCGAACGAGTCGATGTGGCGGCGCGTGTCGTTGTTCGACCTCTATGTCCTGGCCGCGCTGATCTTCGTCAGCGATTGGGGATGCCGCGTCCTCACAGCGCACACCGATAGAATCGCTGCGATCTGGATCGCCAATTCGATTCTGGTCGCCAGCCTCTTGAAGCACGCGCGCCGCGATTGGCCTCGAATGATCGCCGTTGCGGTCGTCGCGTATTTCTGCGCCAACCTGGTCTCGCATGATGAGTTTCTGACAGATGCGGGACTAACACTCGCGAACATTGGGGAAGTTCTCATCGTCGTCGTGCCGCTCAGATGGCTCGCCTTCGACAGGGTGTTCAGCCGCACAGAGGTGCTGCTCTTCTTCTATGCCCTCGTCCTGGTCTGCGCCGCGCCCGTGTCCGCAGGCATCGCCGGGTTGACGCTTCACTACACGATCCATGCGCCGGTGATGGCGGTGGCGCGCAGCTGGTACGGTGCGGATGGGCTTGGGCTTTGCCTGTTGGTCCCGTTCCTGATGTGCGTGAAGCCGACCGCCGTCAGAGAGATGTTCGGGCGCGATCAGTTGTTCGGCTCAGTGCTGATCCTGGCGTGCGTGCTCGCCATCATAGTGATGAACGCCGTCGATCCCAAGAACTCGTCCGGATTTCTGTACTTTCCCGTGCTGATGCTTCTGACGTTCCAACGCGGCCTTGCCGGTGGAGCGATCGGTCTCGCCATCGCGGTGACGGCTTCCTTCACGCAGGTCTACGCGCATCGCATTTCGCCTGTTGTCGCCGCGTATTCGATCAGCCAGCAGATCGCCATCGTGCAGTTCTATTTCGCCGTGATCGGCTTCACGATCATGATGGCAGGAGCGAATCTGGACGAGCGGCGCAAGCTCGAGCGCGGACTTGCCACAGCGGTCAAGCGCTCCGAGGCTTCGCGCGAGGAAGCGCTCCTTGCCAAAGAGGTCGCCGAGCGGGCGAGCACGGCAAAGTCGACCTTCCTCGCCAATATGAGCCACGAACTCAGAACGCCGTTGAATGCGGTGATGGGTTTCTCGGAATTGATAAAGAGCGAGTATTTCGGACCCATCGGCGACGGCCGATACCGCGAATATGCCGGTCTCATTCACGGCGCGGGCAGCCACCTGCTCGATCTGATTACCGACGTTCTCGACATGTCCAAGATCGAAGCGGGCAAGCTGGAGTTGAACAAGGAATCCGTGGCGACCGTCCAAATTGTTCACGATTGCGTGGAGCTCCTGGAAGAGCGTGCCGCTAGCGCCGGAGTGACCTTGCGCATCGATACCGTGGGAGCGCCGCGCGCGGTCGATGCCGATCGCAGGGCGCTGAAGCAGATCCTGCTCAATCTCTTGGCGAACGCCATCAAGTTCACGCCGTCCGGTGGCTCGGTCACAGTCGCGGCGCGGCTGGCCGGCAGCTTCTGTGCCCTGTCGGTCGCCGATACAGGGGTGGGCATTGCCGCCGCAGACCTACATCGGCTGGGCAACCCGTTCGTGCAGCTTGGCAACAACGATGCCAACAAGCCTGGGACCGGTCTTGGCTTGGCCCTGGTCCGTGCTCTATCCGAGATGCACGGAGGCGCCCTTCGGGTGGAAAGCACGCAAGGCGTGGGGACGACCGTCACCGTCACCATTCCGGTCACCGTCGCCCAGGCGGCGGCCGCCTAGCATGCGGGCGGAAGAGACCGCCGGTTAACCACGATCGGGAAGCGTCGGGAGGCGCACCCCATCGTCTGGGCGCGGGCCGCCCCAGCGTCGCCGCCGCGCCGGGGCCCGTCGGCACCAGCAAAAAAACACTGACGTTTCAGTGACTTCGATTGACGCCATGCAGCAGTTTTGTCACAGTTCACGTTGCCGGGGCGGGGGATTCTGCTGTCCGGCCAAGATGATTTCCCTCAGGGGCCGGGGATGATCAAGTCCGAGTTGGTTGCACGCTTAACCGCACGCTATCCGCATCTTTATCATCGCGATATCGAGCGCATTGTCTCAACCATGTTGGACGAGATCACGAAGGCGTTGGCATCGGGCCATCGCGTGGAGCTGCGCGGCTTCGGTGCCTTCTCCGTCAAAGTGCGTCCGGCGCGACAAGGGCGCAATCCCCGCACCGGAGAACCGGTGTCTGTGGGTGAAAAACGCGCGCCGTTCTTCCGCACGGGAAAGGAATTGCGCGAACGTCTCAACAGCACGGCGAAAACTTGATCATCTCGCACCGTTACCGCACGCCTTCAAAATAAAACTGAAATCCAAATCGCATTTGCGACGGCTCGGCCTGAATGAGCCCGTATTTGCAGCGTTTTGCGGTGAAGGGATGACAGACGAATCGCAGCAATGCCGCGAATCGCTTGCACGTGAGCTTGTGCCGGACTAAGACCGCGCCGCATGCGTTCCAATCCGATCTTCGTCGCGCTTGATACGCCCGATCTGGAGCGAGCGCTGGCGCTCTCGCGCGCCGTGCGCAGCCATGTCGGCGGATTGAAGGTGGGGCTCGAATTCATCACAGCCTGCGGACCCGACGGCGTGAAGCGCATCGTCGACATCGGGCTCCCCGTTTTTGCGGATGTGAAATTCCACGATATTCCGAACACAGTTGCCGCAGCATCGCGCGAACTTGCTCGCCTCGGCGCCAAGATGTTCAACATCCATGCCTCCGGCGGCGAGGTGATGATGCGCGAAGCTGCCGTCGCGGCTCACGCCATCGACCCGAACGTAAAGGTGCTCGGCGTGACGGTGCTGACCAGTATCGACGACTCGCTGTTGAGCGCCGTTGGCCAGCGTGGCCCAGCCGCGGAGCAGGTCCTGCGCCTCGCGCGTTTGGCCCAACGGTCGGGCCTGGATGGCGTGGTGTGCTCGGCTCAAGAGATCGCGCCGTTGCGCGAAGCGTGCGGGCGCGAGTTTAGTCTTGTGGTGCCTGGCATTCGCCCCGCGGGAGCCAACCTCGCTGATCAGAGGCGGGTCATGACCCCCGGCGAAGCCTACGCTGCCGGGGCGGACATTCTGGTCGTCGGCCGCCCGATCACCGCAGCGCCTGACCCTGCCTCGGCCGCGCGGGCGATTGCGGCCGAGTTAAACCTCGCAAAGGCCTAAGTAAACGTCTGAAATCGCTATGGCCTGACCGGCCCATAGAATATAATCCAGACAGCGAAGTCATCACTGAAATCCTCGAAGCCGTGAGCCGCATGGGCCGCCGCGAAAAGCAGGTCGCCCGTCCCGACCGCCGTTACTTCCTCTCCGACACGGTAGCGTCCCGAACCCGCTGCTACGAAGTAAAGCTCGTCGCGCTCATGCGGCGTTTGGAGGCCACGTGAAGGCGCGGGCGTGAAGCGAACCTCCAGGTCACCGTCGATGAAGGCTTCGGCCGACCGGCCCGGCTTCCACGGCAATTTACGCGCGGTTGCGATCGAAATGGGGGAAGGGGTCTTGTCCATCTGCGGGCCTCGGAATGCCTGGAAATCGTACGCGCGAAATTATCGTGCGCTAAGGGATAACCGTGCGCAGCGCCTTGCTTGATTTAAGGGGGGCGCGCGTTCATAAGGCCCGCCCCATGGGACTTCTGGTCAAAATCTGCGGAATAACCAGCGCTGACGCGGCAGATGCGGCCGCGCGCGCCGGCGCCGACCTGGCAGGATTGGTGCTTCATCCCCGATCACCTAGAAACCTTCAGCCCGACCAGGCGGCCGTTCTGGCTTCCCGTCTGCGCGGCCGACTGAAACTCATAGCTCTCGTGCCCCCGGACCCGTCGGACGAGGCGCTGACTGCAGCGATTGCAGTGGTGAAACCCGACTTCATCCAGCTTCATGGGTCGGAGACGCCTGAGCGGGTGGCCGCCGTGCGGGCGAAGTTCGGCGTCGGCGTCATCAAAGCGATCGCGGTGGCCGAAGCCGCCGATCTCGATCGCGCCGCCCCATTCGAAGACTGCACCGACATACTGATGTTCGATGCCAAGCCGCCGCCAGGTGCCGACCGGGACGGGGGCCATGGCCGGATCTTCGACTGGCAATTGTTGCGCGGCCGAAAATTCCGCCGCCCGTGGTTACTTGGCGGCGGCCTCGATCCGCAGAATGTCGCGCGCGCTATTCGCAGCAGCGGAGCGCCGGGCGTAGACGTGTCATCGGGCGTGGAGGATTCTCCGGGCCACAAGAATCCGGAACTGATCGCGCAGTTCATCACGAATGCGCGCAATGCGGAATTTGCGACGGAGGTGCGGCAATGACGAAGCCGAGCTCCCTGCGCTCAGGTCCCGACATGCGCGGACATTTCGGCGCGTACGGCGGCCGCTTCGTGGCCGAGACGCTCATGCCGCCGGTTCTTGCGCTGGAGAAAGCCTATGAAGCGGCCAAACGCGATCCGGCGTTTCAGGCAGAACTCGATGGCTTGCTGAAACACTATGTCGGCCGCGAAAGCCCCCTCTATTTCGCACAACGCCTGACGGAACAGCTGGGCGGCGCGAAGATCTATCTCAAGCGCGAAGATCTCAATCACACAGGCGCACACAAGATCAACAATTGTCTCGGCCAAATCCTTCTGGCGCGACGCATGGGCAAGAGCCGCATCATCGCCGAAACCGGCGCGGGGCAGCATGGCGTCGCTACCGCCACGGTCGCGGCACGTTTCGGACTTCCCTGTGTCGTCTACATGGGCGAGGTCGACATCGAACGCCAAAAGCCAAATGTTTTCCGTATGAAATTGCTAGGTGCCGAAGTGCGGCCAGTCGCTTCCGGTTCGCGCACGCTGAAGGATGCGATGAACGAGGCGCTGCGCGACTGGGTCGCGAATGTCTATGACACATTCTACATCATTGGGTCGGCTGCCGGACCGCATCCCTATCCCGCGATGGTGCGCGATTTTCAAACCGTGATCGGAAACGAGACGCGCGCGCAGCTCTCCGAGCAGGAGAGCCGGCTACCCGATCTCGTCGTCGCGTGTGTTGGTGGCGGCTCCAATGCCATCGGCATGTTCCATCCCTTTCTCGACGAGGCGGCGGTCGAGTTGCATGGGGTCGAAGCCTCCGGCGACGGCGTCGATACGGCGCGTCACGCCGCAACGCTCTCAATGGGGACGCCGGGCGTTCTGCACGGCGCGCGATCCTATCTCTTGCAGGACCGCGACGGTCAGGTTCTCGAAGCGCATTCCATCTCCGCCGGGCTCGATTATCCGGGCGTCGGTCCTGAACATTCCTGGCTGAAGGATATGGGCCGCGTGAAATATTTTTCGGCGACGGATAAGGAAGCGCTCGAAGCGTTTGTGCACCTTTCCAGGCTCGAAGGCATCATTCCGGCGCTTGAATCGGCGCACGCCATTGCCCATGTCATGCGCATCGCACCGCAGATGGAAAAGGACAAGATCATCGTGGTTTGCCTGTCTGGCCGCGGCGACAAGGATGTCGTTTCGGCCGCCGCCGCCTTGGGCGAAGACATATGAGCCGCATCGCTGCAAAATTCGCGGAGCTTCGTAAAAGCAGTCGCCCAGCGTTCGTTCCATTCGTGACGGCCGGCGATCCGGATTTCGAGACATCCGTCGCGATCGTTCAAAAGCTGCCGGCCGCCGGAGCGGACATCATCGAAATCGGCATCCCATTCTCCGATCCGATGGCCGACGGTCCAATCAACCAGGCGTCTTACCTGCGCGCGCTGAAGAGTGGGATGACGCTCAACAAGATTCTCGATCTTGTCCGCCGCTTTCGCAAAAGCGACGACAAGACTCCCATCGTTCTGATGGGCGCGTACAATCCGATCCACGCTTATGGCACAGCGCGCTTTGCACGCGATGCTGCCGAAGCCGGCGTCGATGGTCTTCTCATCGTCGACTTGCCCGCCGAGGAAGACGATGTGCTGCGTTTGCCGGCGGCGAGTCACGGCATCGACATGATCCGCTTTCTCGCGCCGACGACCGACGACGAACGACTCAAGGTCGTGCTGGATGGCGCGACAGGATATCTGTACTATGCCTCCATCGCCGGCATCACCGGCACGAAGAGCTATGCCGAGTCGGATGTGCGCGCGTCCGTGCTGCGCATTCGCCGCGCGACGGATCTTCCGTGCGTCGTCGGCTTCGGGATCAAGACGCCGGAGCAAGCTGGTGTTATTGCAGGCATCGCCGATGGTGCGGTGGTCGGCTCTGCGATCGTGACACGCATCGAAAAGAGCGCCACGGCAGGCGTTGGCCGTGCGGGATTGGTTTCGGACGTGCTGGAATTCTGCGCTTCGCTGGCAAAATCGGTGCATGCGGCGCCATCGGCTTCTGTGCTAGGTTGAGGCATGAACTGGATCGCCAATTTCGTGCGCCCGCGCATCAAGAGCTTGATGGGCGCGAGCGCGCGCGCCGAGACTCCGGAGAATCTCTGGAAGAAATGCGCATCTTGCGGCGAGATGATTTTCCATCGCGATCTCGCGCTGGCGCAAAACGTCTGCCCGCAGTGCGGATTTCACATGCGGATCGGTCCGGCCGAACGGTTCGCCGCGATCTTTGACGCCGGCGATTTTGAAGTCCTGCCGCAACCCGAGGTGCCGAGCGATCCCCTGAAGTTTCGCGGCGAGAAGCGCTATGTCGACGAGCTGAAGGCCTCGCGCGCCAAGACATCGCGCCCGGAGGCGCTGACCGCCGCACGCGGCACCATCGAAGGCATGCCTGTGATGATCGCGGTGCAGCCTTTCGATTTCCTCGGCGGATCGCTGTCGATGGGCGTGGGCGAGGGACTGGTGATCGCGATGGAGGCGGCGGTCGCCGAGAAGCGGCCATTTATTCTCTTCGTCTCGTCGGGCGGCGCGCGCATGCAGGAAGGTATTCTTTCGCTCATGCAGATGCCGCGCGTGACGATCTGCGTCGATCTACTGCACGAAGCGGGACTGCCCTATATCGTCGTGCTGACCGATCCGACATACGGCGGCGTCAGCGCATCCTACGCCATGCTGGGCGATATCCACATCGCTGAACCCGGCGCGCAAATCGGCTTTGCCGGCCCACGTGTCAACGCGCAAACGATCAAGGAACGCTTGCCAGATGGTTTTCAGCGCGCGGAATATCTGCTCGAGCACGGCATGATCGACATGGTCGTGCATCGCCATGAGTTGCGTCCGGCGCTTTCAAAGCTCGTCCATCTCGTCATGAAACGGTCGCGGCCGCGTTCTCGCCCCGTGGTCGTTCCTCCGGTGGTGACCGCAACGGCGACGCGCGTCGTGCCGGAAGCCTCGCCGATGGTCGGCTCCAAAGCCGCCGAATGAGCGCGCTGCATCAGGACATCGACGACAGCAAAAGCACTGCGGTTCTCGAACGCCTGCTGAGGCTGCACCCCAAGAAAATCGATCTCGCGCTCGATCGCATTCAGCGTCTGCTCGACGATCTCGGCAATCCCGAGAAGAAGCTGGCACCGGTCATCCATGTCGCGGGCACCAACGGCAAGGGCTCGGTCTGCGCCTTTACCCGCGCCATGCTCGAGGCGCAGGGGTTGCGCGTGCATGTTCATATCTCGCCGCATCTCGTGCGCTTTCACGAACGCATACGCATTGCCGGCGAACTCATTTCCGAGGCCGAGCTCACCGCCACGCTGGAGGAAGTCGAGCGCGTGAACGCGGGCCGTCCGATCACCTATTTCGAGATCACCAACGCGGCGATGTTCCTTGCCTTCTCGCGCCACCGCGCCGATGCCGTGGTGCTGGAAGTCGGCCTTGGCGGCCGGTATGACGCGACCAACGTCGTGCAGAAACCGGTGATGACGATTGTCCAACCGGTCGGGCTCGATCATCTCGAATTCCTCGGCTCCGATCTTCGCGCCATCGCCGCCGAGAAGGCCGGCATCATCAAGCCGCGCACGCCTGTGGTGATCGGTCCGCAAGAAGAAGAGGCGCTGGACGTGATTCTCTCACACGCCGACAAGCTCGGCGCGCCTGCTTATGTCTTCGGCCAGGACTTTTCCGCGCACCAAGAGCATGGACGCATGGTCTATCAGGACGAGAGGGGATTGTTGGACCTGCCGCTCCCCAAGCTCATCGGTCGTCATCAGATCGACAATGCAGCCGTCGGCATCGCGGCGCTTCGGCATGCCAACATGGACTGGAACGACGATCTGGCGATCGAGCAAGGGTTGCGCGCGGTGGAATGGCCGGCGCGACTGCAACGCATCACGAAGGGTCCACTCATCGCGGCGGCGCCCAAGGGCGCCGAAGTCTGGCTCGACGGCGGACACAATCCTCACAGCGCCGCCGCGGTCTCGCGCGCCATCGCCGACCTCGAAGAGAAATCCGATCGGCCGCTCTATCTCATCTGCGGGATGCTCAAGACGAAGGATGCCATCGGCTTCCTGTCAGCCTTTCGCGGTCTGGCACGCCACGTGGTGACAGTGACGATTCCGGGCGAGGCGGCAAGCCTAGGTGCTGGTGCGCTCTATGACATGGCAAGACAAGCCGGGCTCGATGCCGCGCCGGCTGAAGACCTGGAAGACGCCTTGCTGCAACTCCAGGCATGGTCCCGCGCGCATCCGAAAGAGCCACCGCCGCGCATCCTGATCTGCGGCTCGCTCTACCTTGCGGGTGTGGTGCTTCGGGAAAACGCCTGACGGATCAGACCGAAGACTCGATCCATTCCTTGATTTTAGATTTGGGCAGAGCGCCGACCTTCGTCGCTGCTACCTGACCCTGGCTGAAGATCATCATGGTCGGAATGCCGCGCACGCCATACTTCTGCGGCACGTGAGGATTTTCGTCGATATTGATCTTGGCGATCGTCACCTTGCCGCTCAACTCGCCGGCAAGTTCCTCAAGCGCCGGCGCGATCATGCGACACGGCCCGCACCATTCCGCCCAGAAGTCGACGACAACCGGATTCTTGGAGTTGAGAACATCCGCCTGGAAGGAGGCGTCGGAGACCTTGATGGGCGATGACATGGTTGTTCCTTGGTTGCGAACTGTACTGAATCTAGGAATGCCCCCCTTCAGGGTCAAGGCGCGCGCGGATTTGCCTCATTTGTTGGTCCAAGAGCGCATTGGACAGCTTCATCAGTGTGGGACCCTCGGTCCACACCAAGCCGCAGACGATTCGTTTGTTCGGAAAGATCTTTTCCGCAGCAGCGCGATAGAGGCTCATCTGCGTGGCGTATAACTGCGGCACTTCCGCCTCGGTTTTCGGTGGCGGCCGGTTGGTTTTGTAATCGACGATCAGGATTTCTTGGTCGGTCTCGCTCAAACGGTCGATGCGACCGTTGACGCGCGCCGCGGCACCAAGCTCGGGAAGATCGGCGACGATTGCCACTTCGGAACGGCTTTGCGGCGCAAACGCCGGCGCGAAAACCGGATCGTCGAGCACGGCCAGAATTTCAGCGATCAAAGCGTTTGTATCTTCAGGTGGAAACTTTTGCGCCTTTAGATAGCTTTGCGCTCTGGCAGCGCGCTTGGATGGCTCAATCTGCGGCAAGTGCGCCAGAAGCGTATGCACAAGGAGTCCTCGGCGAAATCTTTTGTCGCGCGCCAGCGGCGAGAAAACCGCCGGTTCGACGCTGCCTGCCGCGTCGAAGGGACGGATCAACCGAGGCACGGGCGCATCGCCGGGAGCAGGGCGGGCAATCCAGCCAGGCAACTCGGCTGCATTCGCACTTCTCCGAGGCGGGGCCGCGGCGACGTCGTCGGGACTGCCGATCACTTTGACGACGCTGTCGCCGCGCGAAAGCTCCACGCCGATCTTGTGCGCCGCTTGGCTGGCCAGTTCGTACCAGGACCCGGGCCTGGCTCCGTTCTTGCCCTCGAAGCCGCACACATAGAGACGGTCCTTGGCGCGGGTCAGCGCGACGTAAAGCAGGCGGCGGTTCTCCTCCATGGCACGCGCCTGGGCCGCGCTCTTCACTGCCTTGACCGCCTCGGGCGCCAGGTATTCGACTATGGGATAAAAGACGCCATCCTCCGTATACAGAAGATGGCCTTTTTTGCCCACCGATTCGGGAATCGAGGTCGTGTCAGGAAGGATCACGATGTCCGCTTCCAATCCTTTGGCGCCGTGCACGGTCATCACGCGCACCTCGTCGCGACCTCGTTCCATGTCGCGCTTGACCTCCGCGCCGCCACGCTCGACCCAGTGCAGGAAGCCCTCAAGAGACGGCGTGTTGGCCGATTCAAAGGTAAAGGACAGCGAGAGGAATTCTTCGATTGCGTCGATCGCTTCGTGACCAAGTCGCTGAAGTAGTTTCTGTCGCATGCCGCGCACGATCAGGGCGTGCGAATAAAACTCGAACGGCGGGGAGTAATCCGCCTTTGCGAACATCTCGCCGAGGAAGGCATAGGCGTTGGCAAACGCGGCTGACTCGCCAAAGCGCTGTCGCAGCGTCGACCACAGCGTTCCCTTGCGTTCAAAGCTGAGCGCGAACAGCTCTTCTTCACTGAGGCCACAGAGCGGCGAACGGAGCAGGGCTGCGAGGTTGTAGTCGTCTTCCGGCAGGAGCACGAAACGCCCCAGCGCGATCAGGTCCATGATCGCGATCTGATCGGTCAGGCGAATCCGATCGGCGCCGGCCACCGGCACGCGCCGCTCCTTCAACTGCCGGATGATCTCGCTGCCGAACGGTTCGCGCCGCGGCAGAAGGATCATAATGTCGCCCGCCTTGATCGCCTCAGTATGGCCGGGAAGTTTCACCTTGCCGATCCAACTCGCGATCTGCCGCGCGAGCTGGGCCGCAAGCCTGACGACCGGACTGGTCTCGGATTCGATATCGACCGGATGCCAATAGTCGGGCTCAGGCTCGTTCGACGGCTTGAAGGTTGGCCAGAGTTCGACGCGTCCCTGCGCGGTCTCGCGCAGAGCAGAGTGGTGCAATTCGGCGCCATCAGATGTCAGCCCGGCGCGCGCTTCAGGCGGCGCAAAAACAGCGTCGACGAAGGTGAGGACCTCCGGCGCGGAACGTCGCGAGGTAGTCAATGGTTCATCCGCGAGCATGTGGCCTGCGGCTGCGGCTCGTTCGCTGAAAAAACGGCGATTGATGTCGAATTGCCGCGGATCAGCGCCTTGGAAGCTGAAGATCGATTGCTTTTCATCTCCTACGGCGAACACCGTGCGCGGTGCATGCACGCGGGCTTCGCCGGCGAAGAACTCCTCGCTTAACTTGCGAACGATCTCCCATTGCGCCGGACTGGTGTCTTGTGCCTCGTCGATCAGGATGTGATCGATACCGCCATCGAGCTTGTACAAAACCCAGAGCGCCGCATCGCTGCGCTTGAGCAGCTTCAGCGTCTCGTCGATCAGATCGTCATAGTCGAGCGCACCGCGACTGCGTTTCAACTGGGCATACTCGCGACGGACGGCATCGGCGACGACGAGGGCTGCTTCCGCCAACCCCGCGGCATAGGCGGCGCGCCGCTTCATCTCGAATTCCAGGAAGCGCGTCCCTAGTGCATTGATCTGGGCGAAAAGGGCAGGCTGCGAATCGACGACTTTCCGTGTCACGAGCGTGCGGCGTGGTTCGCCTTTGCCGGTCAGGAAGAAGTCGCGGAAATGGCCATAGGCTTCGACCGAGAGGTCGCGCTCAAGTACCCGCTTCAAATCCTCCGCCCGGGCAATGTCCGTTACACTGCCAACCGCAAGCCGGGCGACCGCCGCTCTCAGGAGTTGTGCATCCGGTCGGACGGCGGCGCAGAACTCGCTCATGATGTCGAGGGCGCTCAGGGTCTCCGAAGCGCCATGCACCCGACGCAGCGAACGTCGCATCGCATCGGGCTCGTTGCCCAACGATTCAAGATAGCGCTCGAGTTTTCGGCGGTCGGTTCCAAGCGCTGCGTCGAGCACAGACTGCAGGCGCGCTTCGCTCGTCTCGGTCAGAAGATGGGCCAGTGCCGCCGCGCGCTGGGCGTCGCCCTCTCCAGCCCGCTCGAGCACGCGGCCGCGCGCCTCGGCCAAGAGTTCGCGCGCCGTCTGTTCGTCGAGAACATGAAACGACGCAGGAACGCCCGCCTCGAGCGGAAAGCGCGCCAGGAGATTCTGACAGAAGGCGTGAATGGTCAGGATCTTGAGACCGCCTGGCGCTTCCAGCGCCTTGGCAAAAAGGCGCCGGGCCTTCTTCAGTTCTTCGGGTCCGCCCAGCTCGGCGCCGATGGCGGCGATCTTGTTGGTCAGCTCCGCGTCGCCGAGCATCGACCACTCGCCAAGCTGACGGAAAAGACGGTGCTGCATTTCGGCAGCCGCGGCCTTGGTGAAAGTCAGGCAGAGAATCTTCGCCGGATCGGCATCGGCAAGCAGCAGTCGCGTCACGCGATTGGCCAGGGTGTGCGTTTTTCCCGCGCCGGCATGTGCCGCGACCCAGGCCGATCGGCTGGGATCGGCCGCGGCGACGGAGGGATCGTGCGGCGCGCTCATTCGTCCTCATCCTCCCAACCGCTCTGTGCCCACTCACGTACGCGGCTCAGATGGTCGTAGTCGCCAGGAACATCGGCCTTATACGGCTTGACGCGCGGCAGGTACGCCATCGCTTGCCTAGAGAAATCGAGCGCTCGGCGCTTTAATCGCTCCAACGCTTCATCCATGAGTTTGATGTCGACCGGTCGTATTTCGCCCGGCTCCCTGCCGCCGCCGAAGCGAAGATAAAGCAGCGCATCGACGTCGTGCTTGCCGACTTCGCCGAAGCCGCCGTTGCGGATCATCACACCCTCGAGCAGAAGCTGCGGCGCCAGAAATGCCCCAATCTGCGGGGGCGACGGAGGTTCGCCGGTCTTGTAGTCGAGGATCACAGCACCACCGCTCGCGAGAATGTCGATGCGGTCGGCACGGCCATGGATCGCGAAGGCGTCGCCGACCGCAAGTCGGCCTTCGATCTCCGGGTACGATTTGACGATCTTTTGGCGTCGCCTGCGCTCCTCATTGATGAACCAGACCGAGGCGTTGACGAAGCGCGGTCGCCACAACGCCAATGCCGCCTTCGGTGTGCCCTGGGCAGCGAAGACTTCGTCCGCGATCGCGATGAGCTGCAACGCGGCGTCAGGGGGCAGTTCGTCCGGAAGTCGTTGCAGGAAGATTTCCAGCGCCTTGTGCACGGCGCTGCCACGCTCCAGCGCTCCGATTACGGCGTCGAGCGGATCGAGCTTGCGCAGTCTTAATATCCGCTTGGCATAGATCGCATAAGGATCGCGCACCCAGGTCTCGATATCGGTGATCGGAAGTTCGCGCGGCCGTGCTTCGACTGGCGGCGTTGGGGCCGGACGCTTCATGCGCTGCACCTCGCCCGGATCGAGCAGCGACCGGCCAATGGCGACATAGTCCGTCTTCGGCGCCGACGCCGCAGTCAACTTCAAGCCGCCCGTCAACTGTTGCAAGCGTTGCAGCCAGCGCGACGCAACGGTCGGCACGCCTTCGGACTTCAACGCGCGCGTCAACACGACACGTTTTCCTGCCGCGAGCATCGAAATGTCATGCGCCGCCTGGCCGATGCTGCGCTCCGGCTGCTCAAGCCCGATTGCGCGACGCATCGGTCTGGAAAACCACGGATCGGCTCCGGCAGACTGCGGCCAGGTCCCTTCGTTCAATCCGCCCAAGACAAGCGTGTCGAAGCTTTGCAATCGCGCCTCGAGCGGGCCGAGGATCGAAATGCGCGGGTGACGTTCCCGTGTCTGCCGTACCGACTTCCCTTCGGCCAGTGCGCGGAACAGGGCGGCGTACCCCCCAGGCTCGATGGGAACCAGCGCTTGCGCGGCGGCGCGCAATTCGTCGACGAATTGTGCGGCGCTCTCGCCAGCTTCTCCCGCCCACAACGCGTCGCCGGCGAATTTGTCTGCAACAGCAAGTTGCGTTTCGAGCGCCTCGGCCAAATCCACGGATCTTCCGGCAAGGATGCGCTCCAGTGGTCGCAATACATCGGCAAGCTCGGCGAACCAATACTGCAATTCCGAAAGGCGCGCCTGGGCGACCTCTGCAGCATCCTGGCGACGGCGTTCGAGTGCGATGCGAATTCCGTCGAGACCTGCGTCGGGCCTTGGGCCGCGCAATTGCCGATCGAGAGCGCGCACCTGATACCGAAATGCGGCGCGATCTTGTCCAAACGTACACAACGGATGCTTCAAGAGAGCGAGCAGAGGGACCGGAGCGAAGGCTGCGTCCGCGGCCTCTGCCAGCAGAGAGAGAAATGTGCCAGGCGGCGTGTGCGACAAGGGTCGACCGGCGGAATCGTCGACCTCCACACTCCAACGCGCCAGCTCGCTGGCGACGCGCCTGGCCAACGTGCGATCGGGTGTCACCAGCGCAGTGGTTTTTCCGCTTTCTTCCAGCGCCTCGCGCAGGATGAGCGCTACGACGAGCGCTTCTTCGGCTTGATCGCCCGCCTCGACGAGTGCCAACCCCTCAAGGCCGCGCGCGATCTCGCCAGCCTCGCCGCGCTCGACGAGCAGTCGCCACGCATCCGTCGTCGGCGCCGGCCGGAGCACCTCGCGGAGCGCCCGTTCTCGGTTGCCTTCGCGAGCCTTGTTCCAGTCCTGCACCTGCGCACGCGCGACACCAATCCGCTCCAACAACTGCTTGAGACCGAATTGCGGATGGCCGGCATCGAGTTCGCGCCAGCTCGCCTCGTCGAGTGATCGATCCAATCCCGGCAAGACGATCGCGCCGCTCGGGAGAGTTGCAATGACGCGCATCAGCTCGGCGGTTGCCGGGATACTGCCGGTCGAACCAGCCGCGATCACCATGCCGTTCGGCGGTTTCTCCGCGAGACGCTTGGTCAGTGCTTGCAGCGCCAGGTTTCGCCGTACGGCGGGGTTTATTGTGCCTTCGGCAGCCAGAAGCTTCGGCCACTCGGTGTGCAGCAATTCGAGAAATTCATGCACTTTGGACCAGTGCTCGGCGAGAGCGGCCGGGATTTCATTCGAGAGTTCGTCGAAGCTCGCGTTTTGCGTATCGAGTTCGTCCATCACACGGGCGAGACTTGCCGCGAGCGACGACGCCTGCGCGTAGCTCAGCTCCGCGCGCCAGCGCCGGATCATGGTCGTCAGCAGCAAGCGGCGGCGGATGGGCGCGATCGCGGGCGCAAGTTCAAGCTCTTCGTCGTCGGCCTCGAACAGCAGTTCCTCGTCGTCGACGTCGCCCAGCGCCTTGAATTGCGGCAAGAGCGTTGCACCGCCCAGCTCGCGCGCAAACGCATCGCCAAAGGTGCGCGCCGCACGCCGCGTCGGCAGATAGATCGTCGCATCGGCGAGTGCAAAAGGCGCTGAGCCGAGGCGTTCGACAAGTCCCAAGGCAAGCGTTTCAGCGAAGGGTGCGCTTGCGGGAATCGTGAAGACGTTCGCGGCCACGCTTATCGGGCCGCAGGCAGATCGGCGAGCAATGCTTCCGCTTCCTTGACCGCCTCGGGCGTGCCGACGTGAATCCATACGCCGTCGAGACGGATACCGCAGAGGCGTTTCGCCGCGATCGCGACGTCCCAGACCAGGTTCGTGGAAAAGGTGCCGCTGGGCGCCTTGTCGAACAGCCTGGGATGAACAATCTGCACGCCGGGATAGGCGTAAGGTGAAAGCCGCAATTCCGCGACGCGCGTGACGTGCCCGTCGGGATCAAGATTGAAGTCACCGGCGCCTTCGAAGCCGATGGCCGTCACCATCGACGCCAACAACAACAAGCCGTCCATCGTCTCCGGATTCCAGCGCGCCTTCATGCGTTCCAGCGCGCGGCCGAAACCTTCGACCCAGATCGTGTCGGAGTTGATGACGAAGAACGGCTCATTGCCGAAATGCGGCATCGCCTTGACGACGCCGCCGCCGGTGCCGAGAAGTGCGTCTGCTTCTTCGGAGTAGCGAATCTCGATGTCGCTGCGCTTGGCGAGGTGGGCCTTCACCCTGTCGGCCATGTAGTGGACATTCACCACGGCCAACGTGACGCCCGCTGCGACGAGCCGGTCGAGCGCGTGGTCGATCAGCGTCTTGCCGGCGACCATCACCAGCGGCTTCGGCCGGTCATCGGTCAGAGGCCGCATGCGGGTGCCGAGGCCGGCCGCCATGACCATAGCGCGCGTAGGTCCGCTCACTGCTCGACTCCCTGCGGTCTGCCGCGCATTTCACGCGGGATGGCGCGGTCATACCATGCCTTCAGCGTGCTGAGCGCAGGATCCTCGAGGTCGCGATTGAGATATCCCCAAACACGCGGCAGGTAGCCGAGATAGCGCGGCTTGCCGTCGCGCTTGAACAGGCGCGCGAAAATGCCTGCGATCTTGGCGTTGCGCTGCGCCGCCATAACGGCCATCTGGCTGCGATAGGCGCCTTCGTCGATCGACGCACCTTGCGCTCGAATCGCAGCGAGATAGTGGCGCGTCGTCGCTTCGGCGATCTCGGGCGCGACGTCGCGCCGCGCGTCCTCGACCAGCGAGATCAAGTCGTAGGCGTTGGAGCCCGCGACAGCGTCCTGGAAATCGATCAGACCGACGCGCGCTAGTCCGGAACGCTGCGGCATCCACAACAAATTTTGCGCGTGATAGTCACGATGGACAAAAACCACCGGTGCAGTCAGCGCTTGGTGCAGTACTGCGCGCCAGAGCGAGCGATGTTCGGCCACTTCGTCGTTCGTCGCTGCCCGTCCGAGCGCAACCGGCATGAACCAATCGGTGAGGAGATCGATCTCCGCCAGAAGAGCCGTCTCATCGTAGGGATGCAGTTCCTTGTCGGGCGGCAACTGTTGCGGTGCGGCTTGCGCATGCAGCGTGGCGAGAACCTCGGCCGCGGCCTTGTAGAGCTCCACCTCGTTTCTCGCGTTCGCGACGTCGCAATAAAGCGCATCGCCCAGGTCTTCGATGACGGCAAAGCCCGTCGCGGGATCGGCGGCATAGATTTCCGGCGCGCTCAGGCCGCAGCTGCGCAAGTAATTTGCCGCCGCAACGAAGCGCGCCACGTCGGCGCCGGCGAGACGCGCAACCGCGTTGTAACCCAACGCCTGCCTCTCTTCGGGTGTCGCGCCGGACGGCGCAACCGGTGCTTCGGCATTCTGCGGCTGGTCCATCAGGATCGCCTTGCGCTCTCCATGAGCCAGGCGGATATAGCGCCGCGTCGATGCGTCGCCGACGATCGGCGTGCGCTTGGCTCCGCTCCATCCGTTCGCTGCCAGAAAGTTATCGATTTCGGCGGCGCGCTCAGCCGGCATGATGCATCTCGCCGAACGCATTCGCCCAACGCTTGGGCCCAGAAATCCGTGCGCTCCGTCCGTGTGCGTCGAGCGCCAACGCGACATGCAGGGCATCGGGCGGCAGGCGCACGCCGGCATGTTCCGGCCACTCGATCAAAACTGCGCCTTCATCCAGTGCCTCTTCGAGTCCGAGTTCTTCCATGTCCGAGACATCGTCGACGCGATAAAGATCATAGTGGCGCACCGCGAGCCTCGATGTTTCATAAGCCTGGACCAGCGTAAAAGTCGGACTCGGCACAGTCTCCGTCACGCCGAGCGCGCGCAGAATCGCGCGCGCCAGCGTGGTTTTTCCCGAACCAAGATCGCCTTGCAACGCGACCGCGTCGCCCACATTCAAGGATGCGGCAATCCGCGCGCCCAAAGTATCGGTCGCTGCAAGGTCGGCGAGCGCAAAGCTCTGCTGAAACCCTTGAGAATCCTTGTGCATGCCAACAGTTCTAGCCCGCCGCGCCGCACCTCTCAACGCCGCTAAACGGTTGATTACAGTAGGTGCTTCGGACATCTTACGCCCGCTTTGGCCGAAGGCTCCGGCGGGCGCGGGATCGGACACTTCATGCAGGAACGTATCGTCATTGTGGGCGCCGGACAGTCCGGCGCGCAGGCCGTCGCGACCCTCAGGTTCGAGGGGTTTGCCGGCGATATCACGCTCGTCGGCGACGAGCCGTATGCACCGTACCAGCGGCCGCCGCTTTCGAAAGCCTATCTGATGGGCACGATGGAGCGCGACCGACTTTTCCTTAAGCCGGACGCGTTCTACCGCGAAGCCAAGTGCGAACTGATCTTTGGCGTCGCCGCAACCAAGATCGACCGCGATGCGCACAAGGTCATTCTCGCCGACGGTCGTGCGCTCGCCTACGACAAGTTGCTCCTCGCCACCGGTTCGCGTGTGCGCCACATTGAGTGTGCTGGTTCCGAGCTTTCCGGCATCCACTATCTGCGTGGCATCGCCGACGTCGATGCGCTTCGTGAGCTGGTCGGAGAAGGTAAAAAGCTCGCCATCGTCGGTGGCGGTTATATCGGTCTGGAAGTTGCGGCTGTCGCCGCAAAGCGCGGTGTCGAAGTCACCGTCTTCGAGGCGCTCGACCGGCTCATGGCTCGCGCCGTTTCGGTCCCGGTCTCCGACTTCTATGCCAAGGTCCATCGCGCGGCCGGTGTAAAGGTGCTTTTGGATACCGGCGTCGAATCTTTCGAAGGCAAGGACAAGCTTGAGGCGATCCGTGCCGGCGGCAAATCGTATCCCGCCGACGTCGCGCTGGTCGGCATCGGTATCATCCCAAACGTCGAACTGGCGCGCGAAGCAGGTTTGGGCTGCGACGACGGGATCGTCGTGAACGAACACAGCGCCGCGACCGGTGATCCTACGATTTTTGCGGCTGGCGACTGCACCCGCCACATCGGACGCGAGGGAACCGCGCTTCGCCTGGAATGCGTACAGAACGCGATCGATCAGGCAAAGCATGCCGCGCTTTCGATGCTCGGCAAGCCCAGCGTTTACCAGGAAGTGCCGTGGTTCTGGTCGGACCAGTACGACCTCAAGCTGCAGATCGCGGGCTTGGCGCGGCCGACCGACCAACTCGTGCTGCGCGGCAATCCGGATGCGCGCAAGTTCGCCGTATTCCATTTGCGGGACGGAGCTATCGCCGCCGTCGAGGCGGTGAATGCGGCGCCGGAGTATCTCGTCGGCAAGAAGTTGATTGCGGAAGGCAAAAAGATCGCGCCCGAACGACTTGCCGACACGTCTATTCCCATGAAAACCATCGCCTGACACGGAGCGTCCATGCCCAAGATCAAGTACATCGAACACAGCGGCAAAGAACACGAGGTCGATGTTCCCGTCGGCTGGTCGGTGATGGAAGGCGCGGTGAAGAATCTCATTCCCGGCATCGATGCCGATTGCGGCGGCGCCTGCGCCTGTGCCACCTGTCATGTCTTCGTCGACCAGGCGTGGCTCGAAAAACTGCCCGCGAAAGAAGACATGGAAGAGACGATGCTCGACTTCGCGCCCGACATGGCGGCAAACAGCCGGCTATCCTGCCAGATCAAGGTGACGCCGGAACTGGACGGATTCGTCGTGCGGATGCCGAAAAGTCAGCACTAAGCCTCGAGCTTGGCGAGCTCGGCGAGCGGCATGCCGTAGGACGGGCTGAGTATTTTTCCGAACAGAAGTTTCACCACGACCAGCACGACGGCTGCGCCCAATATCAGTGCGACGTGCAGCAGCCAGAACGACGTCGCCGACATCGTGCCGAGCAATCCGCCGACCCAGCCGACGAAGAAATTGCCCATGAAGAGGTGCAGGTAGTAGATGCCGATGAAGACGCCGGTCGTACCCTTCGGTGCCGCGCGCGAGTAGAGCGCAAGCCCTACCGGAATCACGTTGGCAAAACCGAGATCGTTGACGATCTCAAAGCCGATCGCCCACCACAGGCTGACCCGGCCGCCATGCGCGGCGATGATCGTCGATGCAGCGACGAGCAGGAGCGGCGCACCCGCGCTGATGGCGACACCGATGGCGATCTTCGTGATCTCGTCGGGCTCGGGCAGACGCGTCGCCCACCAGCGCCAGAAGGCAACGGACAACGCGATGGTCGCGGCACTGATGATCGAGCCGTAACCGAGAAGATCGGTGATGGGGGTGTGCATGCCGAAAATGGTCAGCTGGTAGTTCGCTTCGCCCCACACCAGATAGGCATTGAAGATCTGATTGTTGCCGACGATGGACACGGCCAGAACCGGCAGCAACGCGACCAGCAATATCGTCTTGATCCAGTCATTGCGCGTGAAAGGCGGGCGCGGCGGCGCAACGTCGGTCTTCCGGACCCGGGGCGCCTCTGCAGGCAAAGTGCGGCGGCCAAGAAGATAGGTCGTCAGCCCAATCAGCATTCCGACTCCCGCCGCGCCGAAGCCATAGTGCCAACCGAAACTGTCGGCCAAGCGACCGCAGACGAACGGCGAAGCGATGACCGCGATCTGCACGAAGAACAGGAAGATCTGGAAGGCGTCGGCGCGCCGTGGATCGCCGTCCTTGTAGAGCGCACCGACCTGGCTTGCGATATTGCCTTTGAAGCAACCGACGCCGAGTAAGAGGCACGTCAGCGCGATCAAGAAGGTAACATCGAACGCCATCAGGAAATGACCCATGGCCATCAGGCTAGCGCCGATGGTGACGGCGTTGGTGCGGCCGATGAAGCGGTCGGCGAGATAACCTCCGCCTAGCGGCGTGAGATAGACAAAGGCGGTGTAGAAGCCGAAGACATGCGAGGCCAAAGCCTGCCCGACGGCCGGTCCGTAGATGAGTGCGATGAGCGACTGGAACGGGCCGAAGCCGAGAATGTGTTCGATATGTCCCGGCTGGAGCAGGCTGTGCGTCATGTAGAGCACGAGCAATGTCGTCATGCCATAATAGGAAAAACGCTCCCACAATTCGGTGAAGGCGAGCCAGCCGAGGCCCACTGGGTGGCCGATGAACGCGACGTCGCTGCGCTTCGCCGTCATCGATATGCTGTCGTCCATCGCACACCTGAAATTGTCGCGATGTCCGGCAAGAGCGCGCGGCATTCGCTAGGCGCGCATGCTGGCTCAGCTTCCTGACGCTTGCAATCCGGCGCTAGTACGCTTGGCCGGGTCTACTCGTTTTCGTGATCGACCTCGCCACCGCCCTGGATCAATTGCGTGACCTGGGGGTTCCCGCGATAGACGATCTCGCCGCCGCCGGAAACCGATGCCGCCAACGTGCTGGCAGCGGTCAACATGATCTTGCCGCCGCCTTGGACCGACGCCTCGCCGTTGCCGGCGCGAATGGCGCGCACATCGATCTCGCCCCCGCCGTTGATCGCGGCAGCAAAGCCGGGTTGAGCCGGGAAGGCACCATCGGTGTGGATTTCTCCGCCGCCATCAATGGCAGCACCGCGAAGGTTCGGCGTCACGATCTCGATCGTCAGATCATACTGATGCGGACAGGAGGCGTTGCAGGCATCGATCTCAAGTTCGCCGTCGTTGCGCAGCGTGAACGACGTATGCGCCGTGCTGCCCTTGATCAGCGTCACACGCTGCGCGGCGCCATGCTTCAGGATCACCTCGCCGCCGCCATTGAGCGCGATGCGATTGAACGGTCCGACCGGCACGACGGTTCCCGCAAGTGCGGGTGTGGCGAGCAGTGCGGCCAATAGGAGCGTGATGTGCGAAGCAGCCATGGGATCCTCCGGAAAACATCTGAGCAAAGTCTAGCGCTTGGGCACTAGTTTGACCTCATGGCGCGTGGTCGAAGCAGCCATGAATATCAGGCCGTCTTCTGCTCTTCTTCGGGCTTGCCGGGGCCTTCTTCATGCAGGCGGCGCGGGAAATGACAGCGCACCAGCGTGCCGTTCTGGCTCTCGATCTCGACCCAGCCATTGTGCAGTTCGACGAAACGATTGACGAGCGCGAGGCCCAGTCCGGCGCCGGCGCGCTGACCCGAACGGCTCTTGGCGGAGAAGCGCTCGAAGACGTTGGCCCTGACTTCGGGAGCAATGCCTGGACCGGTGTCGGCCACGGAGATCTGCACATCTTCGCCGACGATCGCACCGCTCAGCGTGATCGTGCCGCCGCCCGGCGTGTATTTGAGCGCGTTGGAGAGAAGATTGAACACCACCTGCTGGATACGCCGCTCGTCGCCCAGGAACCGGCCGGCATCGGGCGGGCAGTCGAGGATCAGTTCGAGACTGACTTTTGAAGCCCACTCGCGCGCCGTGTTGGCGACACCGCTGAGGAGCTCGTACAGATCGATGCGCGCAAGCTCCAGCCGCAACGCGCCTGATTCGATCAGCGACAGATCGAGGATGTTGTTGATCAAGTCCTTCAGCGTGTTCGAACCGCTGATGATGTCCTGGAGGTAACTAGCCTGCGCCCGGTTGAGCTCGCCCGGAATGCCGCTCGCCAGATGCTCGGCAAATCCCAGGATCGTGTTCAGCGGTGTGCGCAATTCGTACGAGACGTGCTTGATGAAGTCCGACTTGAGATTGTCCGCTGCTTCGAGCGCATCATTGCGTTCGCGCAGCGCGCTCTCGATGCGGAAGCGGTCGGTGACGTCGGCGAACGTCACCAGCGTCGCACCGTCCGGCAACGGCGAAAGGGCGAGCGACAGGATCGTGCGATCGTTGCGTTCGATTTCGCCCCAATCGCGCCGAGTGGGCGCGCCCGAGACGATGGACTGGATGAGCCGCTCCCACATCGCTTCGTCGCCGAATTTGTCGGCGCAGGCGGACGCAATGGTGCGCACATGCGGTTCGCCGGCGACATCTCGGGGCGACAATTTCCAGATTTTCACGAAGGCGGCATTGTGCAGCTTCATCTTGCCGTCGGGCCCGAACACGGCGACACCTTCCTGCAGCGTGTCGAGCGTCGCCGACTGCACCTTGATCAGCGTGTTGTAGTTGCTTTCCAGCGTGAGCTTCTCGGTCACATCCTCGTAGAGGTAAGTGAGGCCGCCGAAGGGATGCGGCTGGGCCACCACGCGCAGCGTCTTGCCGCTCGGCACGTGCCAGAGTTCCTCGGATGAGTGTTCGAGCGGATTGTCGTAGACCGCCAGACGTTCGCGTTTCCAAGTCTGGTAGTCGCGCTGCTCGGGAAGCCTGCGTCCTTCGCGCAGCCGGTCGAGGATCTCGCCGTCGGCGGGATGGGTGTCGAGCCAATTCTCCGACAGCTCCCAGAGCCGCGAAAAGGCGCGGTTGTAGAACGTCAGCTTTTGGTCGCGGCCGAAGATCGCGACCGCCGTCGCCAGCTTGTCGAGCGTGTCGGCATGCGCGTCGATGTGCTGCTGCAACTCCGACTGCGCCGCCGAGACGTCGGTCACATCGATGGCGCTGCCGACCACGCCAAGACCATCGACCGGAGACTCAGTCAAGGCGAGGGCGCGGCGATGTCCGCCGACGATCGCAAAGCGCCTGGCTTCAAGCACCGCTTTCTGCGTTCGGGCCGATCCGGCGAGGTCGCGTTCCGATTTTTCGAGCGTCGGTTGATTGACGCGTAACGCCTCGAGCGTCGGCGTCGTCGTCGCGCTCAGATAGGCACGATTGCCCCAGACAAGCGAAAGCCTGGCATCGCGCACCCAGACGGGGAGCGGCAGGAGATCGAGGATCTCGCGAAAATGCGTCGGCCGCGTGGCTGCGCCGGCCTGCACCGGCTCCATCCAGACGGCTGCCATGCCGCCGACGGCGCGCCCGCGCACTGTGAAGGGCCGCGCATTCTTGTCGTGCACCGCAAGCGTGAAGCCGGCACCATTCTCGCTGAGGGCATCGAGAGCTGCGGACAATGCCTTCGCCTCACCCCCGGCGAGACAGGCGTCGAGCACGGCTTCGCCGCCCGCATAGCTCAGCGGCGCGCTATCATCGCGGCCCCAGACGACCAGCGCGTCGCGTCCCGACGCGAGGAGCGCATCGCGCTCGCCGATCGCTGCGCGCACGCGCGCGCCGGTGACGCGCAGGATGCGGCGAAGCCTGCTGGCCGCTTTCTGCTCCGACAGAGCCCAGAGCGCGGCAGAGATCGCCAGCGATACCGCACCGGCCGCAACGGCGAACAGGACCAGATATTGTCCGGTCTCCAGTTCCTCGGCCGCGAAGGCAGGCGTGGGCAAAAACAGCAGCGCCGCGGCGACGAGCCCAATGGCGCGTAAACCCGCTGAACCTTCCCTGACGCCAGGGTTATCGCTCGGTCCCTCCGTGGGACGCATCTCCCGGCTGCCCCCGATTCGCACCACAGCGACGAATCACTGTGGAATCAACATGATACGGGTGCTATCCACAGCCGCAAGGGAATGTAGTTAAGAAATAGTAAAAAACTACATCTCGATGACAGAACAAGATCTGGCAGCGAATCTGCGTTTTTTCGAGTCGCGCGCTGACGCGCTAGTCGAAATGTTCGACGCCGGCGGGAATTCCCGTCCACGCCTGCTTGTGCGTTTCGCGGACGGTGAATTTCGGCGCGGGAAATGTCGTATCGGCGAACGCGCCGACGAGGACGGCGATGACGTCGGGAATGTTGTCGATGCGATAGGTTACGCTGCCACCGCATTTCGGACACAAGTGAAACGTCGCGCTGTTGCCGCTGTCGCCGATCCGCACATACCTAACTGTCATGGCCCACACTCCGGTGGGCCATGACATAGGAGATGAGTCTATTCGGCCAAGTCCATGTGCATGAATACGGTGTCGGCGACCGGTGTTTCGTAATACGCCGCTATCTCCTTGAAGCCGAGCGCGCGATAGAGCGAGAGAGCCGCCTTCATGGTCGAGAGCGTGTCGAGGCGCATGGCTGCGTAACCCATGCGACGGCCTTCGGCGACGGCGGCTTCCGCGAGCGCGCGGCCCGCGCCGGTACCGCGCGCCGCGCTGCGGACATAGAGGCGCTTCATCTCGCAGAAGTTGGTGGCGTGCAGCGCGCGAACGGCAACGCATCCCACCGGCTTTTTGTCGATCTCAGCCAGCAACAATGCGCCCTTTGGCGGCGCATAGGCGCCGGGCAGGGACTCGAGCTCCTCCTCGAAGTCCTGATAACCGAGATCGATGTCGAGCCCCGCCGCGTATTCGCGGAACAGTTCGACAACGGTGTCAATGTCGTCGAGCGTGGCGCGGCGCAAATGAACAGTCATGCCGCTCGACTCAATAGCGGTAGTGATCCGGCTTGAACGGACCGGACTGCGGCACGCTGATATAATCCGACTGCTTCTGCGTCAGTTGCGTGAGCTTGACCCCGATCTTCGCCAGGTGGAGACGCGCCACCTTCTCGTCGAGATGCTTCGGCAGCGTGTAGACCTTCTTCTCGTACTTGCCGGGATTACGGAACAATTCCATCTGCGCCAGCGTCTGGTTGGTGAAGGAGGCGCTCATCACGAAGGATGGGTGGCCCATCGCATTGCCGAGATTCACCAACCGCCCCTCGGACAACAGGATGATGCGCTTGCCGTCGGGGAATTCGATTTCGTCGACCTGCGGCTTGACGTTGTGCCAGCGGAAATTGCGCAGTGCCGCGACCTGGATCTCGGAATCGAAGTGGCCGATGTTGCAGACGATGGCGCGGTCCTTCATCGCACGCATATGGTCGATCGTCAGCACGTCAACATTGCCGGTCGCGGTGACGAAGATGTCGGCGCGCGGTGCCGCGTCTTCCATCGTGGTGACTTCGTAGCCTTCCATCGCGGCCTGAAGCGCGCAGATCGGATCGACTTCGCTCACCATCACCCGGCAGCCGGCCTGACGCAGTGAGGCGGCGGAGCCTTTGCCAACATCGCCGAAGCCCGCGACCATCGCGATCTTACCCGCCATCATCACGTCGGTGCCGCGGCGGATGCCGTCGACCAGGGACTCGCGGCAGCCATAGAGATTGTCGAATTTCGACTTGGTCACGCTGTCATTCACGTTGATCGCCGGGAAAAGGAGCTTGCCCTCCTTTTCCATGATGTAGAGGCGGTGCACGCCCGTCGTCGTCTCTTCCGAGACGCCGAGGATGTTCTTCGCCAGTTCGGCGAACCAGCCTGGCTTCTCCTTCAACGTGCGCTTGATGAGCGCGAAAAAGACTTCCTCTTCCTCATTGCCAGGCTTGGCGAGAAAGGCGGTATCGCCATTTTCCGCGCGCAAGCCGTGATGCACCAGCATGGTCGCATCGCCGCCATCGTCGAGGATGAGGTTGGGCGTGCCACCGTCGTCCCACTCCAGGATCCTACGTGTGTAGTCCCAATAGTCCTTGAGGCTCTCGCCCTTCACCGCGAACACGGGCGTGCCGCCCGCGGCAATCGCGGCAGCGGCATGATCCTGAGTCGAATAGATGTTGCACGAGGCCCAACGCACGTCCGCGCCGAGCGCCTTCAGAGTCTCGATCAAAACTGCCGTCTGGATCGTCATGTGCAGTGAGCCGGCGATGCGCGCGCCCTTGAGCGGCTTTGAGCGGGAAAATTCTTCACGGGTTGCCATCAGGCCTGGCATCTCGACCTCGGCGATGGCGATTTCCTTGCGGCCCCAATCGGCAAGCGTGATGTCCTTGACGACGTAGTCGTGGTGTTCGGCCATGGGGCGCGGTCCTTCGGAAAAGCGCGCCGGATATAGCAGTCGGCCCCTAGGGCTGGCAAGGAAGATATAAAGAAATACGCATATCTTTATTTGGCGCCGTTTGACCCTCAAAACCCAGCGATAAAGTTCGTATGCCGATGGCTCCGCCGGGCGTCTTATGCCGCTGCACTCGGCTATCTTCCAAGCGCGAGCACGCCGAGACTCTCGCACGGATGATCGCCGACGCGGCGCTGCCGTGGGAAATGAGCCGCCTGAAAGTCTAACGCTTGCTGCCGGCCCGGGCGCGACCGTCATGCGATCCGAACGTGCGCGCGGGCGGATCGACCCAGCGGTCTTCTCGCGTGCGCTCATAAGCGTCGTTCAGTGGATAATGGATCTGGTTTTCGGGTTTCGGCTTCTCGCCGACCACGATCAAGCGCACCTCTTCGTCCGTGTTGTTCAGGAAGGTGTGGCAGATCCCTGTCCCGGCCGGGAACCCAACACTGTCACCAGGCTCGAGCGCATGCAGGACACCATCGATCCACGCATCGGGTCTGCCTTCGATGACGAAGACGAATTCCTCTTCCGCACTCTCGGCATGCGGGTAGCTGATGCGCCGACCCGGCGGTACACGCATATGATGGATACCGATGCGCGTCAGGCCGAGCCTTTCGCCCAGCGGCGCATCGAAGCCCATCTGCTCTTGGTCGCCGCGATACTGATTGGGCTCGGACTCTTCGAGAGTCTTCCAGTGGGCGATGAAGTCGGGGCGCGTCATGAGTCACCTGCTCGATTTACTCGGTCTATTATGACTGGCGCGCGGGCCAGGTCTTGACAGCATGGATAATAATCCTACATGGCTCGGCATGAAGTCCTAGAGAGCAAAAACCACGGTAGGCGGAGTCTAGTAAAAGTTCGAGTTATATCAATGTATTAAAGCAGGAATTGAAATACAAAAAATGAGCGAAAATCGCGCAAGTGAGCATACGACGTATGCCCGAGAGGCGGCGCAGGGGTTCGTGGACGAGGTTTGTGCGCTGCCAAGTCTTTATGCGCCGCACATCCGCGCCGTCCGGCGGGCGCGTTCCCGCGAATGGAGGACCGCCGCGCCAAAATTCGTGACGGATGTCGCCCTCGAACTCGCCAC